>FTLB01716417.1_pt1 | contig 27120 bp, 26 predicted proteins | sample 1658291 | NCBI WGS metagenome assembly FTLB01 (sample SAMEA3914812, study PRJEB12502) | metagenome | biome: forest; material: soil | place: Canada | collected 2011-07-07 | depth 0.1 m
GGTTGCCATGAAAATGCCGAGCAGAGCGTAAAGTAAATACCCAAAACCACCGAGGCACCAAGTATGATCATAATAGCAAGTGAGAGTATGTCTTCATAGTGCAGTTTTAGCAGCTCGGGTTGGACCCTAGGTCTGGGTTTCAAAAGGGTATATGTAGGGGAGTGGCGATAGGATTTCACATGTATTTTTCTGTACTGTACCATCCAGCGCGTTGCTGGTCCTTTCTGACGAGCTGTGATTGGGAGCACGGTGGTCGTCACCGTCTCGTCATGCGAAGGATTGGCAGCTATACGTCGGGTCTGGGCTGTGCAAAAAAAACAGAGGCGTAACGGTGCGTCGTCGAAGCGGCTTCTGCTTTGTATTTTCAGATTAGATAGGACGGACGGCATATACCCCGGAAAGGCAACGCATTCCGACTTTTCACGGAGTTCATCTGCTGAATGTGAACTATTGGGATGGAAGAAAGGTGACAGTTACATGGCCCCGTCACCGTGAGCTAACCCGCATCCTCATTGATGGGTTCTGTATCCCCAGCCGATTGGTATGTTTAAGTGGACCTCGTCCTTGCGATCATGCGGGAAACAAGGAAAAGTCTGTACGGAGGTAGGCACTAGCCTCAATGGAGTGAGTGGTATCAGATTGTGCAAAGCGATCAAGCGCAATCTTCGACCTGAGACGGTCGAGCTTACCGGGCAAGCGGGTGGGAAAAAAAGGCACACTCACAGGGCGAAATGCCCAAATACCACTCCCACTTGAACAAGCCACGATACAAGCTTCAGAGACTACATCGACAAGAAAAATAAACAAGGTATTAAACGGCGACCGATATACTCTCTGTCAATTTCCAGAACTATTTAGTCGCATATTGGTTGATTAAATTCGGCGTTCTTTCCCTTGTCCAGTATACTCTCCCTGTTTTTCGGTCACAGCTTGTCAGGCTCGCATAGTACCGCGGACCTGGATCTCGCACGTACCACGCGTGCCAGAGTGCCACTACGTGAAAGAAAGGAGGAGGAGGGCGGCATATCAATACAATCAGGATGGAGCTCAGAGTTTCTCGTCCATATTCAGTGGGTCCAACTCTCATAATTGTGATGTAAAATCACGCGAAGGGTGTTGTTGGGTGTTGTGTATTGCGGGGACGCTAGAGTTCCCACATCAGCTCGATCAGGTAGCTCCAACTACTAGACATGCCTCCAAAGCTCCACAGCTCCAAGGGTATGTCGTCGGAGCAAATGCTCCGGGTCGGATTACGTTTGCCCTTTATCGCACAGGCAGGCGAGGCAGGTTGGTAGGACAGTGCTCCGTACAGAGGAAGAGGCGACCCTGACAACTGGCATGCACGTATAGAGGGCAGAGACTACCGGGGCTTCTTTTTTATTTATTTACATATTATAGAGCGGAGGTCTCGATGGCCCGTCACCGGCCATCAGTCGTGGTTCCTGTCCTATCCGGTCAACGGGCCAAAGCCTTAAGCTCTTCGGTCTGTACGGAGGCTAAGGTATACCAGTGCGCCGTGCACAACCTGACAGCTAGAACCACTTCCGGAGACTAGCCGAGGAAAGTAGCGCCTCTTGCACATCCTTCAGACGGATCGTTGTTAATGCCGTACTAGCTCCGACCCTCACTTTCTAGCGGCCAATAGCAGCAGCAGACCAATTCAAGGGATTTAGCAAGCTTTATATGTAGGTGAGAATGCATGAGCAAATTGAAGGAGGTTGACGTCACTCCCATGTAAACCCCTATCGCCCGATTCGGAAACTGATCCACCAATCTGGAAGCGTGTGGTTTGTGATAGAAGTCTCGGAACCCATTTAACCATGGACTTTGTCCCGGCTGTACTGACCGGGGGGGAACATCAAGACACCGAGGGACCTTTAAAGGCGAAAGCATCCGTATTCCCTACCAGGAATCAGATTCAGGACTTCACAGGCGCCGGCGCGTAGCTGCGCAGAGTCAAGCACTGACTACGAACAGATTCGTGTGCAGGTTAAGCCATGCCTAAGCGAACTCTCGCAACAGGCACCTTGCCGTCTTCGGCGGTGCCGGACAAAGTACAGAAGACAGTGAGATGACCCTAGCTCGTATCATACCCGCATGATATAGTCTAACCAACTGACTCCTACGCAGACAGAGCGCTCCCACGAAGAGAACCAAGAGCGCGCATATGTTGCGGCGTCACGAAGAACAGACCGCAGCATAGAAGCTCGCCTTCAGTCGGCCATGATGGCCTCTTCCATACACAAAAAGCGCACCGGACGGGGTTTCAAGGTAACGGAGGAAATCGTCCTGAGGCAGGAGATGTACGAGGAGGAGGAGGATCTCTGCAGGAAGCAGCATCTCGCTTTTACCGGACAGATACCCACAAGCGGGCTAGCATACCGTCGCTGCTCCCAGACATGTGTAACCGACCAAATAGCGCGTCAGCAGGAGATCAACCGCTTGTTTGCGCAACAATTCCCTGGTGCGTCGAGTATCTCGCCGCAGTGGCCCAGTTCCACGTTTTCTCCGCCGCCAATGACAAGCCCGCCGGTTCCATTTAATCGATTTTCCGTCGCAGTCCCGCGCCTCCGAGGCTCGGAATCCAGCAAGTCAGAGCATGCCTCGCCAGATCAAGATCCTTCCCCGCCTGCCCTGTCGACTACTTCTGACGAAACAGCTCTCAGCTCAGACGCATTGCCGCCATTTACCGCTAGGATAGCCACTCTCCCCTTGGAAGATCTCGTCCCGACCAACCCACTCCTCGACGAATGGTTCCTAGCCGAGACGAGCCTCATCACCGCCATCAACGCGGCGGATCTTGGAGATCCTACCCTCTGTGTTGATGTTGGCGAACGGACGGATGGTGCTTATTGCTGCCTCGCAACTGAATCCGCAGCCGACGCAGTACCGTCGAAACCAGACCTTCTGCGATCAGCCCAGCACTCGGCCGATGCATGCTCTCCAGACGACAGCATTCACGGCAGCAGGATGGAGACCGGAACCTGGGACAGAGCTGAGTCCTGGGACACGGTTGATTCCTGGGATGCATGGCTCGATCCGGAGTCGTGGCAGAGCAACAAAGAGCACGACTAAGCGATGTCCGACTTGGTGACCCTTCCATCTCGAGAAAACGTGGTGGCGCACCCGTTTGATGTCCTACAGTTTGCTTCCGCTTCTACAGGTACTGCTATAAATCGTACGGCCTAGGAAGTCGCGACAGGTCGATACGAGGCAACTGCTTTGCTTCGTCCTGGAATGAGGTACCATGGGTCTGTTCACCGGAGATATGGTCTCTTCGGATTTGGCACGTCAAATTCGTCTCTTGCCCCCAGCGCCGAGTCGCTCTTCACATCCGCGGAGCTATGGTGGTCCAGAAAGCCAGTCAGAACAACATCGGGTGGAACATAACATTCTTTCTCTGTGTTCAGTTCCTGCATATTTCGCTCTGTAACCGACCCAACCCCTAAACTCTTTGTGCAAATCTCTAATAGATGCCCCACCTAGTGTGCTGCCGTCGCACCGATACTACGGGAAAGACCTTGAGAGGGATGAGTGGTCTGTTCTCGAAACAATGTAGCCGAAGGGACTTCGGGCGACGCCGGGAGAGCTAATATACCAAGCAGTACCCGCGAAATTGTCCTTGGCAAAGGATACGGATGCAGGACGCGCAGTACAACATCCGGCTGTCTGTTATGACATGGACATGCATTATGGTGAGATTAGCAGACGTTGCCAGTTTTTCAAACCGGTTGAGTTGAGTACTTCCCTGCTTTCCGTGAAGGACACAGTCGAATCGACTGGTCAACCGGGATATTTGAGGATATTTGAGCACAAGCCTTGTGACGACAGAAGATCCCCAAATCTCCTCCCTTCTAGACAATAATCTACTTGATCAACATGTAATTCTCAATCAGAATAAAATTGAATTCCATAATTGCTAGCTGTGTCACATTCCATTTGATACTTTGGTGGTACGTGATCTCTCTCTAGTTTCCTGCACTGGGCCCTACCTCTCGGGCATTCTGTTTCGCATGGGACTCTCTCAAATGCTTGCGAGAAAAGGTTACTCCTCGATAAAACCTTACTTTTAAACGAAAATATCGAGCGCAGGAGCGAACAGTATCAGGCAGAGACTATTGATATAGATGCTCGTACAGAGTGTTGGAAACAAGAAACAATATGAGTCGCGTGACACATAACCCCTAAATCTCGTTCCAACAGAAGCAGCCACTAAACAGCTCTATGGAAATGGGTTAGCCCTAACAGTATTTGCCGTAAGTCAGGTTTCTAGGAGGCAGAAATGGAAGATGCCCTAGAAGCTGGGGAATGGAATGATGCGAAAGCCTTGATTCTTTTGACAAGAGGAGTATCGCAACGGACACTACAAATTGTAAAAGCTGGAGATCGCGAGTTTACGATACGACCTCTGAGTCTTTTGGTGGGAGTAGATCTGCATAGAATGAAGGGCATTCAATGATTAAATTCACCTGTAGAGAAACTGGCTGAGGATCCAACCGGGTGAAGGTATCCTTAGGATCCGGGCGCTGGTAGTCGACGGGATCTGGAGAGCTTAATAGAGGTTTGGCATGAAGTAATTGCGGTATAAAATCTCTACATGGCTTCCCTCGCTATGCATCGCTACATTGAGGCATCCGGACTGTTCGGGGCTGCGCCTGTGGTCATGGACGCGCCGACCAAACCAGTCAACAAGAGCTACACTGACACCAAACAGCAGCGACATTGCTAGCCGGGCCGCCCGCGATACCCAGGTGATTCGCCAGCTACACGACCGTCGGGCGCCGGCCAACGGGGCGGGACGCAACATTCAAGTTGCAGACAAGCAGATCGCGAGCCAGCGTAAGAGTATTGATGGCGCCAAGGCCTAGCTGCGTGTGCCTAGCAGCAGTGACCGACAGCGCTGAGACTGAGGCGTACCTTCAAGTACACGTCAGGGAAGCTCTACGTCTGGCTAGATATCGAATCGCGCAAACTGGCGTACCAGGCCTACCCGACCGCGTTGGATATGGCGAAGACAGCTGAACCCGCTATATCGTTCGAGTATGGGCCTACGTCGCAGCCCTTCTTATCCAACGCATACTAGGACGAGTCGCGCGACGGCCTGCTTGCTGGGAACCAGCCTACGGCAACCCTGCAGCAGATGAATAAATTTCCCCCCCAACACGTAACGCACGACTATGAGCAGTCCAAGACCATCTCCCTCCGCCAGGTCTGCTATCTGGCCCTCCTCAAACTGCAGATCCACGGCGTCGCTGAGTTCGACATACGGGAGATTCTCTTCAGCCAGGATTTCATTTCGTAGGCCGGTATACGGGCGTCAACATCACGCTGCGTCTGCTCGAGCATCGCTACCGCCTCCCTAACCCACTGCCGCTGTGGAGCCCCCGCCAAGCTACCACCGTCCAAGAGATCTCCGTCGCAGTCCAGCCAGCGGAGGGCGGCTGGGCGGCCGATGGCGAGGTGAAGATGCTGGATCGGGGTCCTGGTGCAGCAGGACAAGTCCAGTGCCAAGCAGAGGCTGCTGGATCCTCCGAAGCGGACGCTCCGGGCGGAGGGCAGTACCCCACCCCCATCTACCGACGTCACTGGTAAGGAGCTCATGAAGACCGATCTCTCCATTTCCTCAACTGCCAAGAGGTTCGGTGGCAAGGTGCCCCAGAACTGCTGGGGGGGGGGTTGTTCACTTGACTCGATGTAAGTGACCATGGCATATGGGCTAAGCCGTGTGCTTGGCTGTATCATGGCGCCGCCACACTTAGGAGTTCCTTTGCATATGAGCTTCTTACACTGACACGGTGGTTGGTGTAAAGGAGATTGGACCCGGCCCTGTGTCTCGAGACCCTTTTTCTTGCTTCTTTTCATATCACAGTTCGCTTCTCGACCCCTCATGGTAGGGACAAGAACATCAAAGATCACTACCTACAGAGTCTGCATATTGAAGTATCATTACGTAACAGGCATGAAAGCTGGGCCAATGAAAGATCAAGTTTGCTATACTCGAATTGTCTACGCTACCAAGCTGTCTATCATCGCGTATCTCATTGAGAATAAGCTAGGTTCACAATCTAAGCTGTTTCCCTCTGTCCTTAATCACAGGCCGTCAATTAATCGGCTATTTTATGATTTTATCTTCAAGTTGGTTCTGGGTACTGGATTTGTTGAGTAAGCGTCGTCTCATGTAAAGGCCCATATGCAGAAGCTTGTAAATCTGAAGAATCTGGGCTATGCTGCAGGGGATTAGTGCGGATTTTCTATATGGGTATGCTCAATTGCGTACGTTTGCCTTGGGCAGTTTTCCCTGGCGCCAAACAAATGATAAAACTGTGGTCCATCGGAGATCTGCTGGTGATTTTGGCTATCCGATGTACCCGATGTCCGGCGGACAGTCTGACTGAGCAGCAAGAACCCGACGCTGCGCCTCAGAAAAGTCCAGTAGACATGATAACAGAGATAAAAACCTAGATGCAGGGTGGCGTTGTGTGGCTTCGCTAGCATGGAAACGTGTTTAGGGTAAACGTGGCTGGCTGTATGGCAACTCGTTGCGGTGAATATCAAGTGACGCCCTACGCGAGTTTAAGCTTTGGGCAGTTCACTTGGCAACGAACAGGATCTGGTGATTGTTGCAGATTGGAAATCGGCGGAATATATCACCAACGTGGATCTGTTTGACGACGAATTAGCTGCCCAGTGAGGTGGTTAATCTGCAAGCTCGACACATAGTGTCCGATATCCACCGCGTCGTACACCCTGGATAGATCTACGCAGCCACCAAACGCGGGTCTCGGCAGCCAAGTAATAACTAGCCTGGAGGATTTACATTCGGCGAGGATTAACCCACGCCTGAGCTTCAAGTAGCTTTGCAATATGGCTGCCAGCTACGGCAAAGTTGAGGCTGAAATGATCTCGATTGGCCGTACATTTGGCGACGGCAACTGGCATGCTCAGTATATATTTCCGAAAACGTCTTCTGGCAGACCATAATGACTGCGACGCGATGCCGCTCGGCCCATGAAAAGACGATAAACAGAAAAGGCGTTCTTAACGCACCTACTTACTCATGTCTTTGACTCTAAATTAACTTTCTGCTACTCCTCGACTGTCCCACCAAACAAGGAGGCTGAAGAATGCGACTCGACCAGAACCGTTGAACCTTAACAATGCGCCACCACAGAATCCCCGAAACAAGTCTAGGCTTTCCTCACTACTGCAACTAGCTCATAAACTATCCTCCAGTCCCTCACCAGATGTTACCGAAATTCCCTGTGCCGAGGCGCCAGGCTAGCCTCGACTGGGCGACTGCAATCCTATAGCCATGCCTAGTAACCGCTCGCCTCCCAGGCTGCCGGCTCTGTTCTCCAAACCTACTGGCCGGTTCTAGAACTACACTGGACTATGAGGTTAACATGTAGCCAGTAGCCTTTTTAGCTGCGAGCTGGGGTGACGCGGTCCGTCGTAGGGCTTACAATGCCCCGTCATCAGTTCCCAGTTCATGACGGAAATATATAGACCTGGCGGGATGGCCCTGTTTTTTGGGAACAAGGGCGTACATACGCATGGAAGATATCCAGATTCATCAAAAGTCCAATGAGAGACCTGGAACAATACATATTCTCCGACTGACTCAGCTCATACCACAATGCATGCAAGCGGGGGAGTCGCCCTGCTCGTGGTGCTGTGCTCCGCAGCGTTCGTAGGAGCTTCGCCAAGCCCGAGACGCACAGTACGAGTGCCGTTCACCAAACGAGTTGAGCCCAGAAACGCGGGGCTCGAGCAGCGCGGCGCAAATCCCATTTCTGCGACACTGGCAAACGATGTAAACTCGTACGACATCACGATCAGCGTCGGCTCGCCTCCTCAGTCCGTGAGCTTGCAGCTCGACACTGGCAGCAGCGACCTGTTCGTGCTCTCGCCCGGATCCTGCGGAACCGTGCAATGCAGCTGTCCTCCTGGTGGATGTACATTCTGTACGATATTGGAGCTCAACAATTTTCCCTCTGCTGTAGTACTGACGTAGTTCTAGACGATCCAAGCGACTCGGACACGGTGGCACTGTTAGACGGGACAGAGATTGACTATGATTTCAAGTTCGGCTCTGGCGAGGTCACCGGCGCTTACATCACAGACGGGATTGCATTCTCCGGGGTCACCATTAAGAGTATTATCATCGGCCTCACGGACGCGTCAGCTAACACGGGCCGGGGCATCATGGGTGTCGGCCTGCCGCAAGGAGAGCAGCCATTCATCACCCCCCACCCGGGTGTTATTGGGGCTCTGTACAAGCAAGGGTCCATCTCCGCAAACTCGTATAGTCTTTACTTGAATAGTTACAGTAAGTGGCACACCTCAATACGACTTGAATCCATGCTTCCAAGACGTTTCTAATCAGCCCCGTGTCTACGAAAGATGACCACAAGGGTGCCATTATTTTCGGCGGATTCGACTCGTCCAAATACACCGGCAAGCTGGTTTCTCTGCCGATCGTGGCATCACCAGACAAGCTCCCTCGCCTGACGGTCCAGTGGTGGTCGATCAGCGTATGCAGCGGAAGTAAATGCTCGTACGATTCCAGCAAATCCAAAACCTCGCTGAGCACGAACTCTGCGGTCCTCCTCGACTCGGGCACCACGCTCGCGTACATCGCTCCGGACCTCTTCCAGAATCTCGTCAAGCCATTTTCGCTCATCTTGTCCGGCGGCACCTGGTTCAGCCCCTGCAGCCTTGCCAGCTCTTCCACGAGCCTTGCGTTTAAATTCGGCTCCAAAGGGGCTGTTTCCATCTCGGTCTCGGCGTCCCAGCTCATAAAGCAGCTCAACACTGTCGTCGTTTCGGGTACCAAGTATTGTGCATTTGGCATACAGCCAAATCCAGCGGGGCAGCAACCCAGTCTCAATATCCTGGGGGATGCGTTTTTGACCTCGGCCTATGTATACTATAACTTTGATGCCAAGACAATTAGTCTTGCGCAAGCTAAGTGGACTTCAAATTAAGGGTTTCTTCTTATCGATTGATCAGCATAAGCAGGACGTACAAAATAACTCAGTATAATTCTTATCTAGTTTGGCTTATTAACGCTCGGATTCTCTCTATGGGTAGAAGGAAGGTCATCGAGCTCAACAACTCATGTTATCTAAGACAAGCTCTTCCTAGTACAGATGCCAGGTCAACCACATGTTGAAGCCCACATCGACTTGCCTATCCAATAACAAGATATCATATACTGCAACGTACACCAGGTATCGGAGCTAGAACTCGACTGCGCAGGTATCTGCCACACTGGGATCGCCGCCCTCAATTTCCACCACTGACAGAAGGGTATTTCCAAGCCTGCCAAGAAATCCACGCCTGGAGAATGCCAACCACCAAGGACAAGAAGCCCAGGATGATGGCAACAGCCACACCCGCCAGCGTCGCCAACATGACATATCTTGCTCCGCTCTTGCGTTCGAGCCACTTCTCCACCAGTGTCCTAGGCGTAGGGCTCTCCGACTCCTGCGCCAAGTCCATCAGCCTGCCCCCAAAGAAATGGTAGGGGATGTCGTGCTCGTCAGGGCGTCGGTATGGCGTCGACTCGACGAGCCTGAGACAGTCGGGGTCGAAACCGTGCTTGACAACCAAGGAACGCAGCAGCGATTCGGAGTCGGACTCGAGAGGAAATAATATCTTTTGAATCGTGTCAATTACCTCCAGCGCGAGTCGCCGGGGGATAAATCCTCTAAGGTACAATATGTTAGTTTAACTTAGACCAGGGATTGCACAGGTTGGATTGGCGCATATGGCCCAGCTCTAACTGACTCTCTTGGATAGCCGGGCTGGTCCTCTTTGCCTCGCTCCTCTTTCGTGGATATCAGATACTCTTTGAGCACCCGCGTATGGTGAAATATTTCTACATATCCTCCATCTGCATCCAGACGAAGGTGGTTTGCGAGATCGTTTGTGGGCCGGAACGATAGCCGGGCTATCTTGCTCAGGCGCTTCCCTTCCAAGCTCGACTTTAGCGTGGCAGCCTTGCCCGCCTGGCTTGCATCGTTTAGACTTGGATGGTCGGTGGTCGGAAAGCTTTTGGTGACGAATTTGGTAAGCGAGTCGTTATTAGACCACGTAATCGGCTGCGTGCCGGACTCCAGCAATGCTCCAGTTTGGTTCTCAGCCGAGCAGCTGATCATGGTCAAAATTCGCACTGCCGTGTTGAAGGCGCGTTCTTGGTCCAGCCGACTTGGCGCTGTCTGGCATCCTTCTCGTTTTGCCCGCTCGGAGAAGTAACTTTCCACCAGCAGTCTCCGCTGGAAACTCGGCTGCTGCTTCACGTGTCGAATGATGTCGGTCAGGTCATCGTGGCTTCTCAGAGCAACTTGCCCCGACGCAGAGAATTCAGGCACGTAGGCGGAAGTGATATGTTTGTAAAACTCTCTGAACGGCCCCAGTCGCTCTGCCCGGCGGGTAGGGCATCCAGGCGCGCTGCAGGAGACGCTGCCGGTGCAAGCTGTACAGCTTTTCCAGTCCCACAAAACACAATAGAGATCCTTTAGCTGATGGTCGGCGACCTCCGCGAGAGGGGCCGAATGGTAGATGTCCATCGTCGTCGTCGCTGACTTGAGAGCCTGGGGATTGCTCTCGAATGTTTGGGCTTCAGAGGTTCAGCTTCAAGCACGGCTGCAGTGGCGCAGTCAACAACAGGCCTAGTGAGGCTGAGCGTAGCAATCTACTGTCAGATGGAGGGTAGAAATCTGGTAGATTGATACACCATCCAGGCTGGAAAGTGGGGTATCACGACCCAAAGCCCCTATTGGTGATTAAATGTCGCATTCAGATATCGGCACTTAGAAGGCACAGCATGCATGCAGACCGATCTAATTGAACAATTTTTGTGCGCAATTCTACAACTAGCTGATTTCCTAGAGCTAGTTTAACTCTAGATTAAGCTGGCTTTTTAAGGGAGCATAACTTCGAGCTATAAGTTGCAGTAACCGCCTCTCCATCGCCAGTCCAAGCTGTAATTAGCATGGCGTCCTCATTGCCACTTTATTGAATCTACCCATACAGACCAGCTTGAGTGATGGGCTACGATCTCCAGTGCCCAAATTACGATACAGAACTTGTAAAGACTGATCAGCCTATTGTGATGAATACTTTAGCTACCACCCATCTCAGCGAGTGGCGGTACCTTTACCACATACTATAACTTCGCACATTAACTCAAAATGTAGCAAGAAATGACTCTATTGCTGGGTCTTCAACGCTGACGAACTGATCATAACTAGAACCTAGCCCAGAAGAGGAACAATAGTCGACGTTGTACCGGTACACGCTGGTCTTCTCAACTCGCTGCAGGCAGCAATGCCGCTGTCTGTGAAGAGAGCAATACTTGTAGGCTGTAGAGCCTGGTGCGCCGATGGTCCAACACCTTCCTTCTCGAAATTCGCCTCAGATTTTGTACTTGAGATACTCCACAGGCATATCTGCAAGACTGGTTTGATTCACGGCCAACTCGAGCAGTCCCGTAGTGACGTGCGCGGGAACATCGTAGAAGATTTTGAAGTCAGAGCCGCCGATATGCGCCACGTCGGGCTGAGCACAGCTTTCCGAGGCTTGTGAGCGCTTCGCTTTCCCTCTCGTATCCCAGTTGGCGCCGGTGATGGTATGCGAGCAGCTGACACATGGACTTTGAACAGCATGGCTCCCTGCCACGGAACCGCAGGCGGTGTTACAGTGGCTGCTCCCGCCGGTGTTCCGATAGGCTATACCGGAATAGAGGGGATTGGCGGGCATGTTCGTGAACCTGGCAGCAACGATCCCCAACAGCGCGTCAGGGACAGCACAGCAAGTCAATTGGACCAAGTTACTGCAGGTAACCATGGGATGGGCGCAGTTCGCGTTGGGCGAGAAGGCCACATCAATGGCAGTGATGGTAGCAGCCAAGATGCAGATGGCAGCTGCCGTGGAGGATGAAAGAAGTTTCATGTTGAGTTTGAGACGAAAGTAGGGTCTTGGGTGACGGATGCTCGCGAAAATACTATCTCTTCGTGCCACAGAAGGAGTGGAATTTCTACCTTTAAATATGTCTAGATTCTGGCTCTAGTCATATTGGAGCGCCCGGTGCCATTGCAGCCATCAACGCGAGAGAACAAGGCCATTCACTAATCTGTTTAGACACGGCGCATCGACCAGACTGGAGTCCCGCTGCGGCACCGCCTCGATAGTGAATCTCGGTGAAGTAGCAACCATGGCCTACTGGTTAAATTTACTGCCCTGGCCGCGAAAACATTCGATACTCAATGGTAATTTATCCAGGTATCAAGCTGAGTAAGCCGGCATTCTCTATAGACAAGGGCCGATGCGGGCGGTTAAAGTCCATGCTCTAGTTCTCCCGCATTTCTTCAGCCTCACTTTCGCCCGTTCAAGGTGAGATTCTATCTTGCTTCTAGCCGGAATACCCCCGCGAGGTCCTGAACGAAGTCCGAAACAAGACATTCATCGTGGACATGTGCTCGACCGGTTCGATACTGTATGCAAACGAAGGGTACGCCGGCGTCGAGCGTCCAACTTGGAAGAATTGCAAACTTCTTTATATCGTGCGACGTCGGTTGCTCCAATACGAACGGGTGAAACCTCGGCCTCCTTATCGGGGTTATATAAGCAAATGAGATCGTTACACGCGTCGACGTGCCTGAAAGCGCAAAGTCAGCGATGCGGGATCCCTCAGACCACAAGCCAAAGCCTGCTTGCTTTGCCTAGCATCAGTCGATGATGATCCCGCGAGACTAGGACGCGGCGATACCAGTAGCTCTGACTATAAAGATGAGAAAGAATCCTTCCTCGAAGAAAAATCCGAAGAGCTCAACAGCACCAACAATACAGTCCTGCAGGCACACGTTCGACATAGCTCTTGAAAAACACCACCAAACGATCACTCTCAGCATGCAGCTCTCCTCCATCCTGGCCATTTTAGCCCTTGGGGTTTCGGCAACCACTGCTACCTCGGCCAACCTCTTTAGCAATACGTATTGCGGGGATGACGACTATCTCATTAACGTCGGCCTTGACAAGGGCTGCCACCAAATTCCTAGTAGCAATGTCAAAGCCTTCGATGTGCGCAACATCGACGGGGGTTGCACCGGTGAGCCTGCCTGCCGCGCCACGAGTCTCCTCGTGGGCGAGGGATCTACGAGAGTGATAGACGACTAATCATATCCCCGATTCATGCGGGATCTAGTGACCGCATATTCGGATATCTACTGCACCGACAATCCCACCGCGGCGCGCTTGGACTCGTGCCTCACCCGTTCGGGTGGGTGGCGTAGCTACTCCGTCGACAACTGCTGAGCGAATCTCGAGGCGGAGATTTCACCAGAGGCTGGGAGGTTATCTCGAGGTACCAGCCGGAGGAGGGGTGAGCGGCGGCGGATCTTCGATTCTTATGGCCGTATGGACGGTTTTTTCCTGCCATGTCACTCTTTAGGTCTCACAGTCTTACATAACCTATATCACCCGGGTGTTTCCACTTGTCTATAAGTAAAGTAAGCGTGTTACCTATAGTCTTTGTCGTATTGACGCCATCGCCAGGTTGGTACGTAGAGTGCTTGCCATGGGCTATTGTCCGGCAGGGCGTGGGTGCTGCGATGTAGTAGAAAGATTTGAACTTGGTTGCTGCTTGTGTATGATGCTGCTTGCGTATGACAAATATTTATTGCCCGGCCAGAGGAGCATTCGATACGGCGTCGAAAAAAGGGGCATGGACAGGCTGATTAACTCCTCTAGTGTCTATGGTGTGCCAAGCGCGTGGTCCTTAGATCGAGTATCTCACATCATCTTGCATATTGATACTTGGGACGATCCAGGGTTAGGGTTACGGTTAAAATAGAAAGGAGGCATGGGGATTACGGGGAGCCCAGCCTTACGAAATATCTGTATGTTGGCTGTACGTACAACTAGTGCTATTCTGGTGTAGACCATGGCAATGAAGAAATGACTCGCAATCAGGCTGCTCACCCAAGGTAAGGCAGTGTTCCTCCAATGGCCCCCAAATCTCGCTACATCACCTGGCGGCTAAATGCCATCTCTTCGCCAACAGCAGATAACGCGACTTCGACAGTTTGGAAAGAGTTTATCATTGCGGTCAAACCCAACAAGAAAACTCCGGCAATTTCACACACAAGGAGTCCCCCAAGCACTTTGGTTATCCAGTGCTGTAACTGGTATCTTGTCGCAAGCCGATAACTAGTCAGAGTTTTAGCTCTGGGATCGACCAATATAGAAAGCTGTCAAACCCATGTTTCACCCAAAGAGATACACAGACACTCTCCGCGCGTTCAACCGCACGCAATGGGGCTTCAAGCTGTACCATAACGCATCCGACGCTGCTTCTCGGGCGCTGCTCGACTCGCTCCTGGCCACAATCGAATCCAGCACACGCTCTTCCATCACCAGCCTCAGGGAGGGATCCATCTTCCACCCCACCGAGCCGTCAGAGGAGGTCCGCCAGCAACTTGCCGAGTTCGCATCCATGTTCCATCTGGACGTAGAGCGCCTCGACTCTGCGACGATAGACACGGCCCGCGCGCTGGCAAAACGGTCCACAGACCCCATGGTGACGGATCACGGCGCGGTTCTCCTCGTGGACGAGGACGTCCTTAGGTCCGTCGAACGCGCAAATCGAAATTCGGAATCGTCAGACTGGAAGAAGCGGACGCCGTGGGTAAAAGTTATCGATGTAGAGTATGAGCACGAGAACCACCGCGGAAATAGTCGTGTCCCTCGGCACTACTGGGGCTGGATGAAAGCCGCGGCAGATTGTATGTATGTGCTGTGGGGAGACCTGGAAGCCAGAGAGATGTTCCAACTGGCTCCAGGCTCGTTAGATGGGAGGATGAAGAAGGTTTGGGACGGAGCTTTGGGCTTCGACGACGAGGGGGAGAAGGATTAATTGGTGCCTGGTAGCGGGTGACGTAGTAAGCCGCGGAAAGGAGACCACGGTCGAGTCAGATTATCTTTCAGCTGGTATTTTTAATAATCGTTGTAGACTGAGTATGAAGAGGCCTGCATCATATGTAGCTTTCGCACGGAGCTGTTCGAACAGAGCTCGCTGTCGTACGGGCTCGATATTGAGAGCGCTGGCACACTGATACCAAAGACTTTCTGGCAGAGATCGGCGTGAAAATGTCAACCAGCTCGTACAGCCATTAATTAACCATTTTTGGCCCCAATTCCATATCTACCAACCAGACACCGCGATTTAGCGAGGCCAAGCAAACGGGCAACAATGCGGCTGATGCGGGGTTTCGAACGGGAGGGAGCCCTTTCTCTCCGCGCCACCTTCTCTTCCTACGAAACATCCTGAGCAGAGCTGACCATGACAATGAACAAAAAAATCAAAGATTAAGACCTTTTGTGTTGAGGATCAAAGCTATCAATACAGCGAAAGGCGTAAATGGCCCTGGCCATGTCAACGAGAAGTTTGTATCCGGGGTTTGACTTTGATACTTCGCAGCTATCGATATCTGGTAAGGCTCCGACGATGCCGACAGGTTCTGCGATAGATGATGTTGCTTCAATGGAGCGGGAGCTTCTGGAGAAAAGCCAAGCAAGCAAGCCACCGCAGGACCCGTCGATTTCGAGTTGTGACTCAGGATACGGAAGCATAGGACCCGAGGAACCATCGACGACAGAGCCCACGGCGCCAGGCCCGGCAGCGAACAGCATGGCCACCCCTCACCCGACGCCTCTGCAGCAACGAACTTTCAACGGCCTGGTTATTTTCGACCCAAGCCAGGCTCAGATTCACCGGTACAATGAGCTATTAGCCCATATTACGCAACCGTTAAATAGCTGTCTCCAGAAACGCCGGACCCTAAAACCGAAGTCGAGGACCAAGGGCGTGGTAGCCGTCCGACACATCCTCATGGGAGCCAGCCAAGACGTCGCAAAGCCGCACATGGTATTTTTCTGCGCCCGGGGCATGGAGAGGTACATAACGGATTTCCTGGAGAAGCCAGCCTATCAACAAATGCTCAACGGAGACGGCGGTGACGAAACAGCATTCGCGTACAAGGTGATCCCGGATGGCATCAGACTAAGGTTACAAGACTCCGGGTACAGCGCCGAGATTCCAGGTCAGGGCCAGCTAAAGTACGACGGAGAGACGAATAATGTGGCAAGCCAGTGTGGCACACCCATTCGCCTTTGCAGAGATGGCACTGCGGAGTGGCGGCGTGTCACCCTGGGCGGGGTGCTCAAAATCGGAAACGAGGCAGGAGATCTAGAGTACTACGCAATGACAGCAGGCCACTTCCTCGACGGCTGGGATGACACGGACGACGAATACACGATCGAGTCAGAGAACGATGAAGGACAGTTTGATGATTCGACGATGCCCGAGTTATCCATCCGAGCAACTCACGAACGGATCCCACCGTGGGATTTTGAGCCGTCCAAGAAATACAGAGGCTTATTCACAGCAAATACCGACCAAAAGGATGCTACAAATCCTTTTTATTACGATTGGGCTTTGTTTAAGCTTGACGAGTGGAGAGAGAACACCGTTCAGAGGCACGGCGCGGCAGCTCAAACAAACGTCAAACTTCCCGCCTCCTGGTCCGGAACGCACGAGGGCAACATGCCAGTCGCTATAATCAGTGCATCTTCTGGCGTCATCGACGGGGTCCTGGCTTCTGAGATGGCGCAGATAGCTATCGACCCAGGATGCGAGACGATTGACGCCTATCTCGTCTCCGTGAGAAACCAGGGTAAGCTATATACCCGCGAGACTTGCTTCAGAACTGACGATTGGGTTCCAACCTTAGATATTTCCGATGGCGATTCTGGGTCATGGGTAGTGGATGGACGTACTAACACCCTTCTCGGCCATGTCGTGGCGTCAGACATTCTGGGGGACATTTATGTTATTCCTATCCTGGACACACTCGGTGACATCCGAGGCCATCTCCAAGCATCATTTGTGTTGATGCCCTCGTCTAAAGACGCGCATAGTGGCTTGGAAGTGGAGGAAGCCAATGATCTAGCAGCTCCAATCACCGGCCAAATCGAAGGGAGCGAAGATGACGATGCTAGTGTCTCTCTACCCAGTTCTACCAGTTCCTCTGGAGACTTCTCGATGCCTCGCAGTATATTCCCATCGCAGTTTGAACCTTCTGTCCAGAGACTGGAATCTGACTTGGAACCATTTCGTCGACTTATGAACTCGAACGTACCTTTCCAGAGACTCTTCAGCGATTTCAACGAGTTCCAGCACCCACATAAAGCCGACGAGAGCCTACAGGAACGTCTTGATGAAAGACAATCTTTGAGTGACTTATCACCTGGCCAAGAAATGAGTCTCATAAAACTCGAGTCTGTTCGTATGATGACCGAAATCCTCTACAACTTCACACAGATGGGCAGCTCGCAAGATTTTGCAGACGTTGCCGCCGGTTTGACGAACCTGCGCAAGGCCATCAGCCACCTATGCCTTGAAGTGCGGGACCCGGACAGCATTGTGAACGACAGGCAGGGGGACAGGGCCTACCATTCTCGGCTGAGGGCCATCGTCTCAGCCAGTTGCTCCGACATGGAGGAAGTTAGCGCTCTCATAAGAAGTGCGGGACATGAAACTGGCCTGGGAAGTGGAGAGGACCAAGCCAAGGACGAGACTAACACTCGCAAACGAGACATTCTCACCAAAGCCGAGGCTGCAATACTGGCATCCAAGATGAGGATAGACGTTTTCCTCGACACGGTACAACTGCACAACCCTTTGAAGCAAGTCAAAACCGCTTCCTCAGCCGACGACCAAGGCATGGAATTGATCAAAGATAAAGTTGACCTTGCCGCATTGCGTTTGGTTTCCAGGCATGATAAAAGGATTGAACCAGAGAACGGAGACTTGTGGCAGCAGTTCTGTGCTGAATTGGTCAGCCAAGGCTTCTCAGAGGATATACTACACAGCAACAAGGTATGCATTTAGCACGATGAGTCCTGATTTTATTTTGCGCTGCTCAACGTTTAGCGGTCAAGTTTACTGACAATTCTTCGCGAAACAGGGAGTACTCAGAGCCTACATCCGAGAGCTAGACTTACACAGTCTACTTGACAATGACGAGACCCCCTCGGTTCGGAGTTTTGTACCTCCTGGTTCATATACCCACAACAACGAGAATGATATCGCAAACTCTATCTCGAAAGAGACTATCCAGGATAGCCTCCAGACAGAAAGACGCCCAACGTCATCTGGCGAGCGGGAGAGAGCAAAATTTAGGCAGGGGACGCAACAGAGTGACCAATATCAGCAATCAACGCATAGCGATGATCATCAGCAAATCGAGGAAAATCTATTGTTCCCAAGCACGCAAACAGCGTCTCTGCCATATGGTCTCTTCGAGTCATCGGACGAGGACTCGGATCTCGACGATGATCCCATACAGCTTGGTCTTATTCGCACTCGAGACATTGTAGCGTTGGACCGAGAAGAATGGATATTTACGCCTTCCCAGCCGCCGCCCTATCCGAACGCCGAGCCCCCGCCACCCTATGCGGCAGGCCTGCCTTTCGACCTCCCCCCAGACTCGCACGGCAATAAAATACCGCAAGATGCAGCGTGGACCAAGATCGACCGCCGCCTCGTCAGTGCGCGGGCCTTGGATCGCTGGGGCGTACGCTACGAAGCAAGACCGACATATGTCGCCGTTCTCGGGCTTCTCAGCAAAGCCGATATAATCAAGTTCGTGAATCTTAGCTCCGAAATTCGAAAGGCACGCTACGCTACTGGCCTTCGGAACCCCAACTCCAAGCAGCGGGGTGTGGCGAAACCCGAGAAGGGAGACTATGTACCGCGAGACTTGGGCCCTAGCGACCATTCAGAGGAAGAAGTCGTCTTTGACGTTGACTTGCAATTCGATATGGCCTTGGACGAAGATATATCTGTGCGAGACATTCCACATGGCGACATGGCGGGAGACGCCGAGGGTCGATTGACCGGGATTGAGAGCAGTGCCGATATGAGATACGAGCGTACGAGACAAGAGGGGGGCCAACCCTCACAGAAAGAGGTCTTGAGTGAAGCGTTATCGAAAGGCAATGCGGCCGTCCAACTTGACCACAAGGCCCATCTCGAAGCCGCGAGGGTGGCATACGCGGAAACCGGCGCGCTACTTCAACAGGCTCTTGATCAGACTACCGCCCAGGAAGATGTACAGAAACTGAAGACCATTGTAAGTGCCCCGGGCTTAAAATCACTCACGCTTCTCCTTTTCCTACACCCTATTCATTTTACATTCTCCATGCATTTCCCCGATTCGGTCAGTGGTCTAATCGTGCAACTATTCCTACAGCACAAGACCTACACCGAAAGAATCCGGGAGCTGGGCAATCTCTTGCGCGCGTCTGGGTCAAATGCAAAGTCACAGCCTCGCCTACCTGACAGCAATGACAAACAGGATTCAGCCAGTTCGCTCGCAACGCCTCTACTTTTCCGCGAGGAGCATATCATTCCCGGCAGCACGGTGCTTCTGAAGCCGATCCTGAAGAACAAGAACGAAAACCACGTACGGTTCGATACGAATCGGGCACCCGCGAGGAGCGCAGATGAAATACGGAGTTATGCGGGGGACAGGTCAAAGGGATCTCGTGAACGGGATCGTTTGCGAGACAGGAGGACACCCAAAGACAGAGACGACCACAGCCGCACTCAGGACTCTACTGCGGCCACTGCTCGTCACCGGAACCCACGGGAGCATCGCGGCGCAAAGGAGCATGCAGTGAACAAAACCCTCGACGCAGTTGGTCTTGGCGGCGCAGCCGCTAGCCTGCTTAGTGTTCTGACCGAGGCCGCGTCCCACGGTTTCTAACTCCGATGAATGGATGCTACCTACGCGTGGAGTGTGGAACACTTGAACTGTGAAGGCTACGCAGGTCGATGTGAGTTGGGTAGAAGGTTGAGGAAGACGTCGATAAAAGCGTGACGAAACACGGGTCCTTGATATAGATCTAAGGCGCGACATGCAACTAGAGGATAAAGGGAATATAGCAATCATAATGTCACATACAGCGGCTTACACACATACTTCACCAAAGGCAGTTATCCTCCCTCCTCCCTCTCCTAAAGCAAGCAAGACCTCACACCTAAATCCTCCTTTAGAGTAAGCAAGAGCGCCTAAACCACCCTCCTCCAGGGTAAGCAAAAGCACTGAAACCACCCCTCTCTAGGGTAAGTAAGAGCACTGAAATCACCCCTCTCTAGGGTAAGCAAAAGCATTAAAATCACCCCTCTCTAGGGTAAGTACCTTCTTTAGTAATGAAGAAGAAAAAGACCTACGAGTAGACTATGGAAGTAAAAGGAAGTTAGTTGTATTAAGACATTGCGAGGGTAAACGAGCTGTGGAAGAAGGGTAAGAGGGACAGGAGACGGAACCAAGGTCTGCTCGGACCTCACGGTACCAACAGTCGCATCGCGAAGGCAGAGATGCAGGGGGCGTGTGAAGAGTCGAGGGACAGGTCACCGTGTGGTAGCCATGACCACGGCTGCCTTGCAGGCACCGTTATGCAGTACATGTCTGTCTGGCCCTCATACTGGTATGTTCACCTATGGCGCCTCGTCCACGATAGATGGACAACCCATCGTAAAGCCACGGAAAATGAAGCTCGGGAGAGACTCTAACGGGGATCGAGGACATGGTCCGTCAGCGGAATAAGAAGAAACAGCTCGCAACCTGGTGAAACTAGCTAAAGAGATGAGAGCCTCGGTGGATTGTTACCCCGCGCCTGTTCGAGCTCTCGAGCGCAGAGAAACAAGGCAGAAGCAGCCGGTATGGCAACTCATATCGCAGAGTCGGCGGAGGGGGTGCGGAGTATCAGAACTCGCCACAACTTTGTGGCCAGGATCGTTGAAATGCAGGAAGGGGAGCAAAGACAGTGAAGCGCCAGCCGTGGTTTTGCTGGCCTAGATCTTGCGCCCATGGTTTGTGTTCCGCCCATGTGAAGCCTGTCGCGAGGGAAAGTGGAACGTGATATCCTTAAGGTTCAAGCAGCGTGTCTAGCTCAGGCAAGTATATGATAGAATGCTGTCAGGCGAAGGAGAAGAGGAGCCGAGCGGCACTTTTGACTGGCCCTTTGGAACCCAACTGGTCATCGAGCGGTGGAAGTGAAACTAGATGCGGAGCTCGTTGCACCGCCCGCGGAGAGCGTCGTGTTATCAGCATCATGTTGGTCGAGGACAATAACGAGTCCACATTAGTCTCGGGCTTCCTGAGTCCCCTGGGTCTCCATGCGTCCGGGGTCTCTGCATTCTCCTGTTTGTGCTCGCCTCGACAAACTAAGGACGATTATACAAAGTCAGGAAGGTTGAGCTTCCATTCGCTGTTCCTCGATTGTACTAGCTGGAGCGTCTGCCTCCGCGCCTGTACCCTAAGGTCCTTGAACGTGCGAGGCCATTACGCAAAACGTAAGATGTGATATGTGTACAATAGCTGCAAGACTTCCCTCTGGGCTGAGCAGGGGCAATAAGATGACGCGCATACAGTGGTATGCGTCGTAGCAACCCCATCCGCGCCATGTAGGGCTGCCTGTAGACCTGCCTCGAGCGTACCCCTTAGGCCCTGAGGTCGCCCCTGACTGTTCAGCCGTGGCAAGTCCTGCCGCTGCAAAGCAGGAGAGGAGACAGAACGCTAGCAGCAACTCGATACGCCAGGTAGGATTCTAGACCGTATGCACCATCCCGCTGTAGCAGTGGAGACGTCCACCATAGAGCACTGCCCCCTGTCATGCTCGGCTCGGTTCACGTTGGTAGAGCGTCACGGCCGCCATGCCACTCGCATCACCTCCCTCTGGCGCAAGGGCTCATGTCCAGGCAAGTCCCCCAGGACAAGGTCGAAGAATAGGCACAGGGCACGAGGCTTCATCTTGGCATCGTCGCCGAAGACCCCGAGGACACTCGTCCGGTCCGCTACTCAGCGTCAAGCGCGAGTGGCTGGCTGGTCGCCTATGCCGTGGCGAAGATTGACCCAGAGCCGCTGGTTTCTTGTCATCTTGGAGCTCACTCGAAGACACAGCCCCGTGTTGGCCCTCATTGTGTTCGATGCCGGGCAGCGGCCATGAGAGTGATTTCAAGCTTAGAAGAAGTAGGAACAAGACGAAAAAGCATGAGATGGCTAGTAAATGTGTGTGCCTCGGCCTTGCCGCTGCGCGAATAGACAACTGTCCTTGCACAACTTGGCGCTGCAGTGGATAATGCCGGCCATGATGCTCATCTTTGGACATGGACGTTGGGCTGCGCCCAGAGACACGTCACTAGACTGGTCTCCCTGGGACAGATGGCTGCGCCAAGCTTGGAAACTGACCTGTTTCTCGCTGTCATCTTGTTGCCCAGGAACTCTCACTTCGAGGGATGGAAGAGTGAAGCCACGAGACGGAGTCAGTGGGTCGGTGCAAGGAAAGTCGCGCGGAACAAAAGGAAAGGGACAAGTAGTCTCTCCGGCGACTTTGTGATGGCAGACAGACAGACCTTGCTGCCGAGCAAAGATAGGCTGTGAGGCCGCGTTGGTCTCTCATGTGGCTATGGCCATCTGGAGCTGTTTGGAAGCAGTGTGTGTGAAGGACAGTTTCTCAAGACAGCTCAGACAGGTCTAGAGAACGATAGTTTTTCTCGAAGCTGTGAGAGGCTGCAACAAGAGCATCCTCTCAACCATGCTCGAGAACCTCAGCATGGAGGCAAACTGTCGGCGCAAGTGAGAATGAGCGGCGATCAGTGGCGGCATAGAACTGTCTCTCAAGCTGTCGCTGAGCAGCCCACGTGTCGACCCAAACATGCTAGGTAGAAACCATCGATGTTCGCTTTGTTGCAGGTGTCTGGTGTCTCGGCTCGACTGACTCAAATCGATCCATGCTCGTGAGACTAGACGTCTGGACCCTTCATCCCTCCTCCAGTCATGTACCATCGCTCCACCGCGGTATACCATATTATTTTTTCTCTTCCTTGTATCTCTTCCTTGTATGTGTATACTCGTCGTCTTGCGCGGGGGTAAAGTAATGATAAGGGGGGAGGGGGGGTCGGTTTCCAAGTTACGAGGGAGAGGTTCGCTTCAGATTGTATACTGAAGAAACCCAGAGTTAGCGATTCTGCATGTTTTCTTCGGCCTGATCATGGGAAAGAGATATTTGGAAGTTCATCAGGTCATAATTACTCGTCGCGGGGAAACACGAGGGCGTCCCTCGCGAGTTTGTCGTTACGAGCATAGTCCGTGGCTCATGGCAGGTCACCGTATGAAGAAACGGGACTGCGTGGCGGCGCAGAGAAGAGAGAGAGAACGACCCTGACAGACCGAGACCGTGACGAAGAATGAATGTGACGGTCAAGTCCAACGCGCAGGCAGCTGACAAGTTTTGGTCACCTGCTCGCCGCAGTTCTGAGGATGAGCTGATCGCGTCGTGGAATTCGCAGAGTACCGCACCGAGAAAACACTGAGAGTCCCCGGCGTGGCACCTGATGAGAACATGCTGATCTTGGAGATACAGAGGGCAAGGAATCGGTGACGCTCTAATCGAGTCTGCGCGAACAGTGAGCATCCTCGAGTTCAGCGTGGCGTGCGAATGAGGGTTGTTTTGGATTCTTTCGAGCCCGACTCGCACCGACGGTATTGCAGGCGGTGATGAGCTCTGCCGTCACGTGTTGGTTGCTGTGCGCGCAGGCCGGGATTCATGTCGTCGGCCTGCTTCTGGCGTAGTCGTTTGCAAGCCTGACTGAATTCTGAGCGGCACCGTGATTCTCTCAGCGTCAGGCTATGATGAAACAAGACCAGGAGGAAGAGTACAAGTCTAGTGGTCATCACTTGTGTAGAGATGATCATCAAATCGGCTGCGCTGGCGACGCCGCCGACCGATTGATTCCTCGCTCGACCCGATCACTGCGACCTAGCGAGGGTCGAGCAGCAGCGACGGTTCAAAGCTTGGAGATGCTCATCCGTCTCACGCACGAGATGAAATCGATGCGCCGAGGTCGTGCAAAACATGAAATTCTGGTCGCAAGTTAGCAAAATGTCGACAGCCCCCGGAATTCATCTTCGTCGCGATGACAAGTTCATTCACCTGCTCAAGCGCCCGACCACGCGACGGGGAACGCGAGGAACGCGAGCTTGCGACGAGGAGGATTGCATCAATGTCGGATGATCCAGCGTCAATCTGTTGTCGATGTGTCGGGGTCATTTTCTGTTTCTCTCCAAGTTTTTTCGAAGAAGCAAGTTATCGCGACCAAAATTCGACGTCGCGTCGGGCAACCCGTCCTCTGACGGTACTCGCCCGTCGTGTGGGCGCCCGTCGTCGTCCTGGCCAGTCCGTCCTCTGTGCGGGCGCCCGTCGCTGGTTGTGGGCGTCGCTGGCCGCCTGTCCTTGGCGCCAGCCATCAGGTGGGCGCCCGTCGTTTGGTGCTGCTGCCCGTCGCTTGGACGCTGCCCGTCGCTGCCCGTCGTGGCTGCCCGTCGTGGCTGCCCGTCGTGGCTACCCGTCGTATGTGTGCGGGCGCCCGTCGCTTGGCTGCCTGTGGTCTAGCACTGGTCGTCCTCTAGCGCTGCCCGTCCCTGGGCCTCGTCCTCGCCCCCCCTCCTGGCCGTCTCTCGTTCGCTGAGCATCCCTGCCCGTCCTGCTCGTCCCTGATCGTCCCTGCCTGCCCGTTCCCGTCGTTGCCCGTCGTCGTTTGACTGCTCACCGCTGCCTGTGGCTGCCCGTCGTCGTTTCGACTCGTCCCACACCCCTCCCCTTCGCCCACCCGTCGCTCGTCGCTCGTCCAGCCCCATCGCCCGAACGCTGCCCGCCGTTCTCGTCCGTCGCTCGTACGCTGCATCTCGACGGGCCCCGGTTTCCCAACTCTCGTCGTCGCACCATCAACCTCACGACTCTGCGACCAGGAAATTTCAACCTCATTTTTTCCCGCTGATGATTTCCCATCATTTCTCCCAGGCTTTTTGCTTTTCCCACGACATCAATTTGCATTCCTGCATCTTGCTGTCGTCTACGGTACGTTGTCCGCGCGCAGTTTCCATCTGCGTGGGAGAATGGACCGATTTCCTCTTTGTTTCTGTCGCACCCGTCGCAAGCCAATTCCTGATGTTTCTCTCACCGTCCTGCATCGCCATGCCGCCGACAGCATCCAATCTGTCGTGTTCGACAGCGCAAGGACCTGATCGATGCAGAGGCAGAGCAGGAATCTCCAAAAGTAGAGTGTCAAGTCCCAAAAGTCGCAGAAAGGGGTGTCAGAGCCGCGACTCATGTCTCCCCCGGAATACTACACGTCACAGTCCCTCGTTCGATTCATCAGCAGTCTGAGCGTGTATATTAATACTACTTTGATGTATTTATTATTGACTTGCGATCTGAGCACTCGTACACGAGATTATGTCACGAGATTATGTATCTTCCCAGAATATGACCAAAGCCCGGAAGGAAAAGCCCATCGATTTTCCCGGCGCGTAATTCTCTCATACTATTTACAGCAAGAGCATGGCAAAGCCAGCCGCGACCGCGAACAAGCTGACGCCGACCATCGTGGCGCCGGCGGTCGAGACAGTCGGGGCCGGGGCGCCCGTACCCGTGCCAGTGCCGCTGCCGCTGCCCGTGCTCGTGGCGTTGGGCATGGAGCCGCCGCCAGCAGTGGAGGACGCGTTCGCGGGCTCCATGGCGGGTGCGTACAGGCTGCAGGTGTCGTTGGGGCTGAGCGGGCAGGTGTCGTCGATGCAGATGCTCTGCAGCTGGGCGCCCTGGGCCGGGATCACGGTGGTGGCGGGGGCGCAGCGCACGCCGAACAGGCCGTTGAGGGCGGTGCCCACGGCGGTGAGGTCCGAGGTGGCGACGCCGAAGGACGCGGCGGCCATGGCGACCTGGGAGATGAAGTAGCCCACCTCGGCGTCGCTGAGGTCCATGAACTTGTGCACGCTGTACATGGACGCGTCTCCGCCGTAGGCGGGGAAGGCGCCCATGCCGTACTGGGAGCAGCCCAGCAAGGCACCGAAGAACTGGTACAGATGCGTGAGGAGGAAGCTGTCAAGATATTATTATTAGAGGCTGCACGTCACAACGAATTCTCTCAAGATTTGCGAGACCTGAGGAATTCTCGAGAAGGGATAGGACATCATGAATCGTGGACGTACTACTGGTTGGAAGAGGTGTCGTTGGCCGGCATGTTCTTCATCAAGGGCGCGGCACCGCCGCCGTCGAGGAAGTTGACGGCGACGCCCGCGCTTCCGCCGCGGTTGCTCGACAGCAGGCCGCCGTCGAAGTAGGGGAGCAGGTTGACCTTGGTTCCGTTGAACTGGCCGGGGGCCAGGATGCCGGGCACGCTCACGCCGACGTTGGGCTGGGTGTCTAGTGGAGCACGGGTTAGAGCCGGAACCGAGTGAGAAGGAAGCATTGAGAGGGAAGATAGTGAACACCAGAAACACCGAAAACTAGCAACACTGTGAAAACAGCAGCACTGTGCGAGCAGGCAGATTGTAAACACCAGCAACACCGCGAGAGCAGGGAGAGTGAAAGAAAGACAGTCAAAAGGAACACTGAGAAGCAGGAACTGAGAAACAGGAACCGAATGGACACAGCCAAGCGTGACACCCGACCGTACACCACACCACACTTACAGTTGCCAATGACGACGGTGTTAACGATGAGGGTCAAGAGCGTGAGCTGGTTCGCCGCCGTGTTGTTCTTGAGCAGCGCCGTGGTGTAATAGTCGCAGATGGAAACATTGGACGGGCGCTGGGCGCTCGCGGCGCTCGCCGCGGCCAGGGCCACTGTCAACTGTTTGAGCTGCATCGTCTGTTTCTCTTTTTTTTCGCTGTCACTTCTTCACGTCTGGGAGAGGGAAGAAATTGAGTTTGACTAAGAAAACAGACAGACAGGTCCCGACTTGGCGACGGGAAGCAAAACGGCGACAGCTGGTACTTTATGTCGACTCAAAGTACCTTAGACACGGATGTCGGGTCCTCTCTCCCCGCCGCCGGTCGTCATCAGCGACTTTGTCTACACGGATAACCAAGTTGCCGGCTCCTCTCTAGCGAGGCTACTTTCCCAGCAGCGCCCATGTATCCATCGCGCTCAAAGCCTCGCGTGACGGAGAGAGGACGTCATGGAATGGTCTCCTTGCTAGCTCGGGGG
>FTLB01843271.1_pt1 | contig 26739 bp, 27 predicted proteins | sample 1658291 | NCBI WGS metagenome assembly FTLB01 (sample SAMEA3914812, study PRJEB12502) | metagenome | biome: forest; material: soil | place: Canada | collected 2011-07-07 | depth 0.1 m
GACGAGTTTCCTCTGGCTCTGCTGCAGGATATCACAGATGCGTTTCTACGATCTACTGTATCGCCGTCCTCCGGGGTGCTGAGGAGGGTGAGCATCGCACCGCTGAGCATCGAGTGTGATATTCTCCTGAGCGGGCAGCTCGCCGCGTTCAGGGGTGAGATGTTCATGTGGGAAGTTGGGATTCTGGCATGTTTGCACGCATTCACCGCCGACCAGGCGCGGGGCTGGCTCTTTGCGCTGAGACCCGACGACGCGAATCCTGACGAGTTCTTCGACCGCAGGATGTCGGTCTGTCTCCAGGTTATTGTGCTCGCGAGGAAAGCCAACCATGAAGCCTGCACGAGCGAGGAGGCAAAAGCCGCCGAGGAACTCCTCGCCGTGGTGACCGGCAGGATCCACGATTTCCCTTCTATAAGACAGCTTCTCCGAGCCGTGGGGGACGGCACCTGCGATCTCCTCCTCCCGGTCAGCCTTATCAGTATCTCGCTAAAAAGGAGCCACTACAGAGAGAACATCCGCAAGGAGCTCGATAGTCTTCGCCGGGAGCGGAAATGGTTTGCCGCTTATAAGCTCGTCTCTGGCCTTCGCCATGTGACTGACATCCCCAGGGCGGATGCTTTGCTTCGTGACACTTTTCCAGAATATCCGATGTGGGCTGTGTGGCGGCCTAACCCGCGTCGCATCATGGCTTGGGAGAGTCCACGACTCAGTCCTTTTCGGGGACGAATTGGTCCGATCCTCGACCTCGAAGGCCCAGACGTGACAGGGCAGCAGCTGGGGACTCTTCGCATGTCGAGTCCGGGCGCGTTTATCACGCTTGTATCGCCGGCGTATTCCAGCGACCGCCACCTCCTGGACCGCATGCTTGACGTCCTGGATGCCTGTCTTGGGGTTGGAGACGAAGCCTTGGCCATGTTCGTCTACGTCTGCGTCGACCTAGCTGGCGTGAGCGATATGAGCCTCCAGCTGATAGAGTCGGTCCTAGAGCTACGCGACGACGCAGCTACGAAGATCTTTTCCGACTTTCTCCGAGTCACATCGTCCGATTCCAGCACCTTTGCGAGACTGCACACCTTTTCTGCTGCATTTTCCGTAATGCAGTCTTCTGCCCAACTTCAGAAGGTCTACGGGATGTTTCCCAGCCTAGCCGCGAGCGCAACGGCGACTCTCTCAGAGGCCCAGAGGCTCTTCTGCGAAATACTCGAAGACGATAATGTGGCCGAGCAACTGGGCTTGCAGATCCAGGTCCTGGGTAAGCTCATGCTGCAGGCAACATGGCTTCACGATATGTTGCTACCCGCCTACGTCGACATGCTGCAAAGCATACCCACCGAGATCGAGGTACGCAGTACTTTCAGCGCCCTCCGCACCTTGAAAAGCACCGCTCGGGAAACACAGCTGGATCTTCTAGCCGCGCGACTCGGAGCCAGCTACCGTCGTGACCATCCTTCCTCGGTGATCCGCTGCTCAGATAGCATCTACCAAGAGGCATGAACCCGGGTGGCACGCGCCGCTGGCCCTGGACCGCCGTCGTCTTCATCGGCCCGGTCACAGTTTGCATCGAGCAAACCCTCCAGGAGTCTGACATACTCGCCCGCGACTTAGTAGACAACCATAGCAAGGACAAAGAGCTGGCCGAATAGGGTTAAGAGCATGAAGAGACTACTCAGCACTCGGCCTCTTGGTGCAGCTGGGTGACGCGGGTTCACCAACGAGGCATTATCTGCCGTAATATGGCGGAAGTCTGGCATTGCTGGGAGCACCGGTGCTAGCACGATGTCCGGAGTCGACACTGAGCACAGAGAAGGATTCGATGATATTTCCGATGCCGCCATGAGCTGATGGCGGCTCCGAGGGTTAGGGATGAAGTCCTTTCTCGAGGTTGTTTAAATGGCAGACCGCAGATGCCATGTATGTGTTTCAAGTACGGTATTCTCCCCCTATGACGAGGGCTTGGGTCTTCTCTCAAAAATATGTAGAAACTTATACCACGACCAAGTCGTGACTATAAGACCATGTCTATAAGCCTCGTTTACCAAATATTTATATTCTATCTCGGGAACTACAAATTAATGGGCTGCTCCCTTAAAGTCGACACATCTCCTAGCATCTACTCAAGCCCTTTCAATTTGTCTTCCCGCAATTAAATGGGTATCGGATGGAATAAACTGCTGCCAGTTCGTCAGTGAAAACCCCTCATAGCGTCAATACTATACTGTTACTCCTGGAAAACATATTCCCCATTCCCCTCTCTCTTCCAGGCAGGCCTGGCCTATAACAGATGCTGTGACAGCATCTTAGATGGCTATGGCTGTGATTCGCTTGTACAGATGTATGTGTGGAGATGAATATTGCCAGGATGGATACTCTCTGTGCAGCAGGCCGTAGAGAATCTCAGGGTGAGGGTAGTAATGTCGACTGTCCAGAAGTAAGTCAAGTTGAAGAACAACACCAACGAGACTCGATGACAGTGATTGTGCAGGCGCATGCTACGGATGGATGAGGTATAGCGTGCGTGACATCCATGGCCGTTCATGATCGATGCGTGGAGCTGCTTGATCGCACTCTAACGGCACTTGGTTCCGCGGCTGTGACGGCCTCAGCACTGGTCGAGGCAACATTGACCCGAGATGAGGTATCGTCATCCTTGGCCAACGAGGTCGGGATGCTGACCGGATATTCGTTGATCGTCTCCACGCGGAGGTATCTGGATGGCTGGCTGACGAACGACCTGGCCGATGGTCCTCTGGTAGAAGTCGCCGATGGTCCTCGGGTAGAAGTCACCGATGGCCCTCTGGTAGATGTTGTCGATGGTCCCCTGGAACTCCCCGGCTTTCCGCTGTACATGCGCGTACCCACAGCCTCTCTCGCGAAGATTTCAGACAGCGCGCTTCGTGAGCTCAAGTATTCGCCTCTCAGGTATTCGCCTCTCAGGTTCTGCGCTTCGATGTTGCCCAATATTCGACGCATCTGGCTGAGACACTCGTGAGCGATCTCTATCTTTTCGTGCAATGTCAATGATGTATCCAGTGAGAGGAATCCCTCCCGCAGGAGGCTAGGCAAGTTCCACTCTATGTCGCGGAGTATCGAGTTGAAAGGGGGTGGGCGCGACGTTGCTGTTTCCGTCCAATCTTGGATTCTCCGCAGTATCCAGAAACGGACGTCTGACTCAACGAGTTGTGACTCCGCATGGCGCCTCGCTGAGTTTGACGCAGCCTTAGCTGCCATGTACATGAAGAAGAGGAAGAGAGAGGTAAGAAGTCCATCAGTCGTGTCAGTCGCAAACTTGGTCGACTGTCGCGTCACACTTGGGCTGTTATAAACCTGATTGACAATGGCGAGTTCAGCCATGGAGCGCGCGAAGAGGAAGCAGGTTGCCAGCCAGATATTAACCGGGGTCTAAAGTTGTAATGTAATATAATAGTCAGTATTCTCGTATCGTGGAGAGGAGAAGCGTGAAGGGGGCGTTACTACGTACCGTTGCGAGAGGGTGACGACGCCTAAACGTGCGCATGCATGGCCAGGACACTTCCAGTAACATTGAGGCAGTACAAAATGCGAAAAATGCCATAAGACAAATCTCAAGCAAAGTGCGCGAATTGGCAAGGTCGTCAATTATGCTTGGACTGAGAAATTCCATCCAGGCGACCGCCAACGCGAAGTTAAGTACCAGGTAGTAGATCGATGTGAGACCGATCACAAAAATGCTACATTTTGAAAGGAGAAACAGTATCCTCTGATGTCTTTTGCCTATCAGGTCCTTGAGCTCCCGATATATGAGAGCCTGAGTAGCGGAAAGGAAAACAGTCGTTGAGACGATGCGGGTGACCTCGAATATTGGCTGGACGATTATGTATCCCATGAACGTGCTACAGCTATCAAGGTGAAGAAACTGGTCAACAACCTCCGTGATGTACCAACTATGTATGTGACACTTGATGTTAGTTCTACTCGTTGCTTTGGCCTCTTGTAATGAGGTCAATGGACGCACATTATAAAAACCGCTGACCCAGTCCATATCCCGCGGAACTCTGGCCAAACTGAAGGTTTCGATTCGGCCAAAAAATATCGCAGGGAGAGAGCAGGAGCGATTGCCAAAATGAGCCAGACGGTTGTTGACGCAGGCTTTACGATGCCTATGGCAGGCAGTGGTCGTACTGGCAGGTCCCACAGCGTCGTGGTTCCGTTCGGCGGGCTACTTGCCATGATGTCAGATCGTCGGTGTAAGAGGCCCGACCCAGATTTAGATCGAGACCCGAAAGAGGCTTGCACTTTTCTAGCCCAAATTAATGTTCGTAAGAAATTCCAAACTTGGAGGACTCGATGGGCGCCGGGTACAAGGTGATCGAGGAGGCCTCGGCCGACTGCCTCTTCGTGTAGACCGCCCGCCAGTCAGCCTCTGGTGATAGCTTGTGCGTTGGCAAGGCTCTAGGGGCGCTGAAATGTATCCCCAGGCAATTGAAGTGCAATTTGTAGGCAAGTTATGCTGAGGGACTTTGTCTACGCAGCCTCTGCGATAGTATAAGCCCCCTTATCATCTCAAACCAGACTCCAGTTCCATCAAAAATGGGCAGCATAGGCTCTTGAAAGACTTGAGCTTCGAGCCAGATAACAGATGGGGCTGAATCTTTTCGTGACCCCGCCTGAAGCATGCAGAAGCTTTCATCACATTCTGTCTGTACACGCCTCTCGTGAGACTAACAGTACAGCCTCAAGTTTAGGGTGTTAAAAGTGAAAGATTTTGGTTCTGCCAATCATTTGCGGGCTCGCTTAAAGCCTCACTTTTTGGGCCTGGCCTTTGCTAGCACACCCATGTACTGTATGCCGGGACATACTAGGACTCCAGCGCCTGATTGCTACATCTACTTTGTGTCCTGGCCCTTGTCTTGATGCAGACGGTATTCCGTTTCAGCCCTCGGCTTCCCCTCTCTTGATCCTTCATGCGAATTTCGAGCCACATCCTCTCATACCAAGCTTTGCTTGAGCTTATCAGTAATTTCTACAGCTGGCTACTTGCAACAAAGACTCGTTGCATATTGTATTATTACATTCAGACAGACGAATGCATGTCTTTATCTCAAGCTCGTTCAATCTTCTATACAAATTCTCTGCCCTGAGTATTGCCAGTTTCCGAGGTCGTGATGGCTGAAGGGAGAGCAGATGACGGGTTGAGATGTGTGATTGGCCTTGACTATGGGACCGCATATACCGGTGAGACTAGGAGCAAGGATCGAGATTCAATTGGCAGATCGTTGGCATACATGTGTAACATAGGGCAGAACCAGAACTGACAGTGTATCGCAGGTGTTGCGTGGGCCATTGCCGGTGCATCCTCTGACGGCGATGTCGTTATGGTTGACCACTGGCCGGCCGGGGCTGGAGACAAGGTCCCCTCGCTCTTCAGCTACGCAGCTGACTATGAGGAAGGCAACAGATGGGGCTACGATACCCAAGATGGCGCCTACACTCTGCGGTGGACGAAGACGGAGCTAGCATCGCCGGTACGCTTGGATGCGCTGATAGCTCTACGACAAACCCTCAGCGACGTCGCTCTTTTGAACCTGGGTCACCGGAACGCCGTTGCGAGCCCGATACCGCGCCATCTAAGCAAGACCGCCGAAGACATTGCGACTGACTACTTGACAATGGTTGCTATGTCCGTCCGTGAAGACATTCAGCGCAAAGAGAATCTGGAATTGCTGAGGAGAGTGATCCCGGTGGACTTGGTCATAACGCATCCGGCGGTTAGTGGCTCCTGCTGGTCCCATGGACCCTCTGATAGATCTCCAGAGCTGATTTCAAAATTCAGGATTGGGATCATAGAGCTAAAAGCAGACTTTTTAAAGCTGCGACTACCGCATTTCGAGCAGCATTTGGTGAGGCGCTGGGCTGGCCTGCGCATGTTAGACTCGTAGCCGAAATTGTGGCATCTGTTCATGGTAGCATGAAAGAGGTGCAACCTCACGTACAAGAGACTGTTCGCCGGGTAAAGTCTCCTTCTTACCTTAGGGGATTTCTCCGAGGAATCTGAGTGTTGACAACCTACCAGGGAGATTGTTTTGTCATGGTTGATGCTGGAGGGGAATATGTGGTATGTTTCGCGGCCGCTCAATCCTCCTAGCATCATCTGCTGGAGGACAATTCTACCCGCGCAAGTATGTTTATCAGACCAGGAACTAGTTACGTACCGAGTGGACCAAGTTTCGCCAAGTCTCTTGCTCTCTCGAATGACTAGGTTTACAAGTATGTCGTTCCCAGTCTTCTGCACTATGAGAAGATACTAACGTTCTGAGCACCTAGGCGGGACGTATGGCTCGAATCGTGTCATGAATAATTTTCAACATAGTTTCCTCCGGCAGCGACTCCCCTCACATACCTATGAGCAACTTATGGGCCCAGGCGCGCTAGAGAGCAGAGGGAGCTCGCATAGCGCGATAAACAAATCACAACAGAATTTATTTGGACAGTTTGAGGACCTTAAGAATAATTTCACAGGTCTCGAGGAAGATTCAACAGCATACATATTGCAACTACCGAATTGGGGAGTTCCGGGCAGTGAGAATATGGGAATCGTAGATGGCCAGATAACAATCACAGCAGCCGACTTGAAAGTCATGTTCCAGGATTCTGTTACCGGGATTTTGAATCTCATACAAGAACAACTCACACTGGCTGACGCACAAGGTTGCAGGGTTCGAAGCGTGGTTGGATCTGGTGGATTTTTCAACAGCCTGTTCCTCCAGAGGTCCGTTGACGTGGTGTTACGAAGATGGAGAATCGATTTCGTTTGTGGCGAGTTCAGGTAAGAAGACTCGAGCATCCATGCGCAATATCAGGTGCATTGCACGCTGACTCGGTTCAAAGTTGGAAGGCAGCAGCAAGAGGCGCCGCTCTCCTCGAATTAGGACCGGAGCGTTCCCTGTTGCAGTTGACCACGGAGTGTCCCATGCACGTTGGAATTAGCCTGGCTACACAGTTTAAGCCCTATGAACATGATCGAAGCCAGGTGTACAACGATACCTTTGACTCTATCCCACGGGTCAATGGCAACATAAAATGGGTTATTCGGCAAGGAGATCTTATCACCGAAGATGGCCCCGATCAGACCCTACGTATTGTGAAGAAAATGGCCCACGATGGGAACAAACAAGGCTCCATTATCATAATTACATCGAAACTAGAGTCCTCCCCAGAGCCAGCCGCAAACCTTCACCTTCCTGACGGTGAGTATCTACTCAGAAGTTTCATTTATTAGCAACTTACACTGACCTCGCTTGCCACCGACTGTATAGCAATACGCGAAACTCATATCCTAAACTATGACCTTGGCCTGGTCCCGCCGAATGACTTGGATGATGTATGCACAACTGTTGGGCTGTCACAAGTGCAGACGACATATCTCAAATTGAACATGGAATTGGAGATTAGTGCCAGACCGACGGGAATTACTGTCACGTTGATTTGTAAAAAGTCAACAGATACGACAGGCGCAGGAGTGTTTCCAGCTTTCCTACTTGGTAGCATAGTCATCCCGCTGCCCGCAAGGTGATATTGCCAGGTTTTTTTTTGGGAAGAATGGGGTGAAGACTGGGTTATTCCGATGAATAGTGATATAATAGAAAAAGAGGTTCAAGTTGAGGTAGTTGTGAGTTGGTTCGAGGAAAAAATGAATTTAGCCCCTTTTCACATGATGCTACTTCCCATTCCGAGCGAATCCAAGACCGACCATAGCCATCAAATTGCACCCGATCAGTACGAACGAGCTCACAGCTCCTCCTTCTCAGTGGCGCGATGTACCGGACGGGCGTGTACCTTAGACATGCAAGTCAGGGTGACTGAGGCTGGACAGCAAATCAGAAAGCTGGCACTCCGACCAGGCTCTGCGAGGTCACTTTTCATCACTGACTAGCCTCACACCTCACGCCCGGCGCCTATCTTTTCTTGCCACGCCCCCCTCCCCATTTTCTTGCTCAGCGCAAAGGCAGATGAGGAGTCTGTCATTTTCGAATCCCATCGCGCTCAGTTTGCTGATACGAAGGGTTCCGGGAAATTCTCACTATTTCCAGTTTCTGGCCCTCTCAGAGCGTCAGCCGCAACTATATCTACAATCGACGCATGTCAGAACATTAAATGCAACTTGGAAACAATTCGAATCTAACCTCACCGATCTGAAAGTCTTGTTCTTTGCTTGAATCTCCGACACCGCAGCTCCCAATGGAATCTTGGGCTGGTTATAATGTTTCCACAACAGACATTGCAGAATGGCTTTATCTTATGAACTTGAGCACACAAGAATGGGGTTTGGCTTATCTCCCCCCTGGAATTTACGTTTGGGATCCCACGCTCAACGATTCCTTTCATTTCCCCGACAACTCGACCATAATTCGGATCCCAAGTTACGCCCATTGGACGACAGTGCAAGTCGAGGGAATTGCATGCGGTATCGCCGCCGCCATTGCTTTGCTATGGGCTATTTGGTATATTTGGAGGAATTACAAAGAAATATTTGGCTCTCAGTCCAAAACGCGAGCCTTATCAAGCGACGAAGAGAGCAAGGAGAGCCACCCACACATGCGTGAGACTAGGAATGCGCCAGGCGCTCACCCGACAACTGTATGGCAAGGAGAGCCCATAAGTGACGCCACATTCCGGCATTGGATCTCCAAATTCTACTATCTGAACATCGTTACCGAAGTGGAGTTGTATGAGAACGACTGTCTTCTCGATGGGGTTGAGGCGGAAGATGTGGTGGCCGTTACTGAATTGGTACGCAAGATGTGCGGCATTGACTTCGACGTGTGGCGTAATCAACAAGCTCGATATGGCATCTCCGCGGGCAAAGGTGATGAGCTCCGGATCAAGAGCGATGCTATGCTCGCTGAGGTACGACGAATAATTGCGGCATATACTCGCCAGAGAGTGGCCAACTGGACAGCGGCTGAGCTGGAGCAGCTCCAGGCCATCTCTCGCATCTTGCGCGAAGACATACCAGAGAGTAGATATGGAATAAATCTTCCATTATAAATTTAAAATGAAGGGCTCGTCTGTGGAGCTCGAGCTGGGAAATACATATCAAATTATCTCGACCACGAAAACATTGCAAGTGATTTAACCCCGAGTCGTCAAACTCTCTGGCTGTGATGGTAACTATTGGGCGTAGAAGAAGCCACTACAGCACCTGAATGTTCAGCGACCCCGCTCCACCGGAACGCATGTTCGCTGCGCCCCCATCCGTCAGGTAGTCAGGCATCAATGTAGACAACGAGGCTGAGTTGGTGAGCCCGGTTGGAGACGGGTAGATGCCTCGCCTACTTCCCTTACTCGGGTTCATGCCATGAGCCTTTGTCAACAACCGAGTGTTCCGTCATCTTTATCATATAATTCCCCCCGCCGATCCCGCCAAGCGACCTGTAATTTGGTCATGAGCTATGGCCGAGGTCCTTGGCGTCGTAGCGAGCGGCATCGCGGTCGCCCAGGTAGCGACCACTCTCGGCTCCGCCGTCGTGAGGCTTAAAGCTCTTTGGGAAGAGGTCAGAGAAGTTCCCGAGCGGATCGCGGATCTGATGGAACAGATCGACTGTCTAGACCCAGCACTCTGGGAGGCCGAGCGACTCTTAAGTGAGAATGAGCTGCCGGCCGAGCTATGGACTGACATCTCAGCGCGGCGGAGCGCTGAGTACTGCCGCAAAGCCCTGAGGAAGCTAACCGCTCTGATCGACGATTTGTCGGCAAAGATACATTCACCCAAGTCCCCGACAAGAAAGATTGGCCGCTTCAGGGCTGTTCTGAAGAAGGACACACTGAACATACTGGAGAGCCGCCTGGAGTCGGCTGTGAGATTGCTGCAACTCGCACAACAAGGCTACATTATGTGAATACCTTTTGCATTTCGATCTACCTCTCATCTGTCGCTGATTTATGTGTAGCACGCTTGTTAAACATCAGCCAGGTGTGATAGCAAATACGGTGATACAGAAACTCGAAACTGCCCAGCAGCTCAGAGTCTCAGAGACTCCTCCTGCTGACAGAAGAGTATCTGAGAGCAATGTATCTGACCAGCATTCTTCGTCGAGGAAGAGGAGTACTGTACTAAAACCTAGGTTCAAGAGGCCATGGTCTGACTCCATGATACATTCATCTTTCGGACTAATATCGCTCCAATCAGCGGATGGAAATCTCTCAGCAGACATCTACCCCCCGTGGTGGCTGCGCGGTATCATGTACGCACGGTCAATCCATGTACAACACTCTTACTCCGGATGGAAAATCCGCCTTCGCAGTTATTCAATCAGACTGTTCGAAGAGACACGAGCTTTTTCTGCCGCGATGTTGGGAGACGTCTCAGCTCTTCAGAAGCTGTTTGGATCTGGAGAAGCATCTCCGTATGATCGATCAGAGACCGGGAGGACCTTGCTACACGTGAGTTCACTGATTCTCCCGGCCAGGGAAATGGAGGTGTCAGGGACTGACGCGACACTGCTCTTGCGTTCAGTACGCCGCAGGGAGTGGGCAGCCAGAAGTTCTGAGGTATTTTATTCAATCCGGGGTGGATATAGATGCAAATGAAGCGGATCAGTATGGAAAGTAAGTTGCCTTTTTACACACGGGTACTTTACCATCGCAACCAAAGGCGTCCACTGACCTTGGTTAACTTTGACAGGACGATTGCACAACAAATTGGTGCTTGGGCTTTTCATGCGGGAAGATACGACAGCTCCGATAAGATTTGGGAGAATGTTCAGGAATTCGCAAATCTCGTCTCCCATCACGATATCATACCGGACACAACAAGAAATGCGGGTGAGAGGTTGTGTTGTTGCCCGGAGACCATACACCTAGATGTTTTACATCGCATGCAATTGATCCTGTGCCCGGCACACTCCAAGACCACGCTTCAGTCGCGCCTCTGGTCATGTAGAGGTCGATACGCTTCGCGTGAGAGAGCCAAGTTCATGCTGGATCCAGAATGGAGTACAGATCCGAGCATGGTCTGCAAAATCTCGTGTGACACCTCGCTCATACACACAATCGCAGGCGATATTGGGGACTTTGGTTTTAAACCCAGCACTATATCCTATCCTCAAAATGCGAAAGCCATCGAGGCCTTTTTCGATTTCGCCCAGGAAGTCGTGTCAAACACAAGACGGCTTCATATTCTGGAACGGAGCTACTTTGACCGACAGAGAAGGTTTCTCACGCCGCTGATTCGTCTAGTACTATGGCCAATCTTTCTTTTCGACTCTGGTAAGACAAGATACCAGCTAGAAATCGCGAGCAGATTATCACTGTCTCTTTGGCTTGGGGTGTTAAAAACGTCTGGTATTAACTTGTACGCATATGGGGCCGTGGAGAACAGAATCATGCGAGATCCGGAGGCAAACATCCTTCGGTATCAGATGGTTGAGTTCCAATCGAAGAGGAGCGATTGGAAGAGCTGCGTCGAATTCGCCTACGAGCTTATAGGATTCAAGTATGGCAAGCAGATTGAGGACTGGGACATCCTATGGAATGAACCAACTGACGCATTTGCCGGTGATTTCTGGGCACTCGTTGAGGATTTCTCCCCATATATCCCGGGAGAGTGGCCTGATGAGGAGATGAGTTCAGTGGCGCTTTAGATGCCGGTCGATGCATACGGCTATGGCGTTGTAGCAAGCTTAAATCTATGAGCACTTTTGTACTTTCACACGTATATATGCAATCTCTCGTCGGCAAAGGCGTAATACAAGATGATCACCAATTTCTCTCACGCCAAGTTATCAAGGTTCTACGAAGGACACAGATTGAGTTCAAAGGGTAGGAGGCTTAATAATCTACAAGGTGCCCCAAGGCAGGTAGCTCAGCAGGCAAGCAGGCGGAATCTATCATTACAACAGAGCTAGGAGGGGATAACTATCCTGTAAAAGGAGCAATCATTTGCCGTACGCTTTCCATTTCGACTCCATGATTGAGACTAATACTTGTGTACTCTCGTCCATGTCAAGACGTTTCTGGCAATGGCCAGCTCGCCATCGCATCTCCTGATGGAACATCGCCCAACGATGCTGAAATCTCTGTACCCTTCATCAAGTTTTCAAAAAATGCAAGGTCCACTCCCTGGAACGCCCAGTCCTCCAAACCAGCGGTCAACGCTGGATATTGATAATGCTCGTTCAGGACCTGCGTAATCTCAGAGGGAAACTGGGGCTCGAAGGGGTGAGTCTGCTGAGATGCGTCCGCATGGTTGGTGGTGGTGGCCGCTGATTGCAGCGGGTGTTGGTTCACCGCCTCCAGGATCGAGGATCCAGCGTTGAGGTTCATCGACAGCGGGTCTAGAACCCTAATGTTATGAGGTGCCAGGAATGTTGTCGGCAGTGCAAGTGAGTCGCTGGTATTCATGTTCGGGACCATGGGCTCGCCAGTAACTGGTAGCGAGTCTGCCGGCTGGTTCTCCCGCGAAATGCCAGTTTCCCTGGCAATCTTGATGGTACCGAAATAGGGAATGACCATGCGCAGAACATTATTATCGTCAGGCAACGAATCGGGTATATCGGACGAGGAAATAGCCTGCGAGGTGTCATTTGTCAGTTGCAACAATATCAAGAAGTGATCTGCGGGAGAGGGTCGACCTACATGTGTGCTATACATCCCTCCGTCTGCTGCTTCGTCCTCTATAACCATGAGTTGTCGTAGCAAGGAGGCACTCTTTATACTTAAAGCGTCCTGGTTCAGACGCCCCATGCTGTCCATGTTGTATAGGACTTGCTCTATCGTCCCCCGATCGGACCAACGTTGATGTCCAAGCATATTGCCATCGCCCCGTTTATGGCTGTCGAGGTGGGCCAAGAGCAATGTCATGGATGCCACGAATGCGTAGAAATCCACGGGACGGCAGCAACCCGTGATGCAGTTGAAGCTTCTGTACATCACGTAGCGAGAAAGCATCTCTCGTGACGCGTTCACGCACGTCATCTTGCTGTACTCGTATTGCTTGTCGGGCGAAAACCGTAGCATGTACGGCAGGTGTAACCGATTGAGCAGGTTGAAGTGGCACAACTGGCTGATGAGGCGTTGCGATTCCCAAAACAACTCGGCTGAGTCATATGCGATCTTATCTAGTTTCGGGAGAAGCCACCACTTCTTGGGCAGGGTCTTTGCTGCCTTTTGGAGATCGGCATCGATGGCCTTGGTCGTGTCCCAGTCATCCGAGTTGCTCTGGCTCTGTTCGTTGCGTGCAAGAACCCGAGAGGAGAGCACGCAGTGCAGCCTCTCCAGTTGACCTAGAGGTGTGTCGGCTGCCAGCTTTGCCTCGGATGCTATGCTAGTATCAAGAGATCCTTGGGGCAGGCCGAGCATGAGGGAGTGCCAGCGGTCCAGGATCAGAATCCGGAGCCACATCGCGCTTGGATCAAACTTAGTGTCTGGGCTGATCACTTTCAACGGGGGGCAGGTGCTTCGGTTGATTCCCACTAATCGAAAGGTCAAGTTCGTCAGTACGACATGTTTAATTGCTGTCATGGCGTGGTTAAATGGAAGTTGTACGTACTCAGCTGTGCAATGAGCATGGCTCTCCGAAAGGTCATCCAGGCTCGACGCATATTGCCGCAATTAGCCTCGTAAACTCCTTGTAGCATGACACATTCCAGTCCCTCAACTGTCCCCAGCATCTTATCATTCGATGTTACCAAACCAGTAACTGTGTCCATGAGTCGCGTCATCAGGGTGTTGCGATCCTGGGAGAGCTCTTGAAGCTGTTCAAAGTGGTCCCGGTGCGCGTACTGCAAGTGGAAGGCGAACGTAAGCATGTACTTGGCTAAGAGAACTGGATGTGTGTCCGGGCCTGGCATATCGCATAAATATTTGGCCGATACTTTGTCGCTGTGGCCTACTGCCGAATAAGGCAACGATAACGTGAGCCGAATGAACTGAGGCATGACCTGAGCACCAGCTTGACTCAAGAGCTCGGCATCCCTCGGGGTGGGCATCGCGGCGTATAGAGCTTGTGAAATTATCTTGAGCACACCGGACGTGGAAGGCTCTGATCGTAAGGTCACCCATTGCGTCGACAGGGCTAGGCTCTCGGCTTGCTCGACAGCAACTTGATCGACCGCCACGCTTTCCTGTAGCAAGATTAGCAGCAGTTCATACAATAGCGTCATGGGGCGATGCTGGATGCTTCGAAAGGCCGTGAGAACATACAGGCGAGAGAGCAGTCAATGCAATCTGTCGGGACATTTCCGAGTTGCTGGATCCCGGTGTTAATATGCCTTGACTTTGGCGTTGCTCTGGTGCCTCGGCTGCACCACGCTGATTTTCAACCTGCTTCGTCAGCTGTTCGATCAACGCTTCGACACGGACTATTCGATCCCCCATCTGGCCGAACCGGCGGGAGACCGCTGCTGATGGTTCTGGTCCAAGATCTTCCTCTTCGGCGATCATCGTCTCTGGGAACTCCTGGCTGATGCATGTCGTGCCGCGTCGTCGGCAGCCCACGCAGGCGGTGTGCGTCTCTGAGGCGTACTGGCACCTCACCTTCCGTCTTTTGCACTCCCAGCAGCTATGCGTGCCCTTCCGGAGCTTGCGCCGTTTCGCATCGGTCTCCTCCGGGGATGACGGGATGTCGACTTGCGATCCATCCTCATCGGTCCGGCTTACGTATGCTGATCCGGCCGCGTCCATATTTGTCTCGACAACCCCCTGTGCACCTTTACTAGGCGCGAAATTTGAGGCACGAGTTCTGCTTAGCTGATTGGATTCGTACAATGCATGCATGCAAGGCTGTACAGTTGCCAGTAACGATATACAGCTAATGTCGCGTCAGAGCTCAACGGAATGAAGCATTGGCCTCCGCCGCCAGAGGCATTGGGCAGGGTTGAGTATCTGGTGAAAGCCGAGAAAAGAGCACTGAATTCCGCGGTGCCGGCGGAGTGAAGAGAGATATAAGCCTATTTTGGGAGGGATGGTCTTGCTTGCAAGGAGCGCCGACGGCTACTGCACGCCCCTCCGTGCTTCGGCGGAGTAGTTTTTGGCGGGAACCGCAGGATCTTGATGTTCGACGGGGGCGATGACTCAGCCCCCTCAGGCGAGTTAATGGGCCGACTGGTTTTCCTTTTTTTCCCCTTATTAAGGTAGGTAGGCATACAAGTTACAGCACACTGGAGTACGAATGGTGTTAAGTTATGAGACATTGATGTAGCTCTGGAGAAAGTTTGGTTGAACTTGTCACTCTTATGTATACGACGTCTCAGCTGAGTGCTCGTTATTACTCTCCTAGGTTGTTGCTCGTCTAATAATAACCACAGTACCTTGGCCCTAACTTCCCGTGGGAGCAAGCAAAGGAATAAAGAGCTTACCTCGGCCATGCATGTTTATTAATTTGTTAATGTGTAGGCCGTAGGGAAAGAAAAACCGGGGCTTGCTTCTCGTGGCATTAATCATCAGACAAATCATTTTTGGTGTACGCACTGTTTGGACACTATGAAAGGCTCCACGGAGGTCTTCAATACTCTTTCCCCTAGAATCCGTCGGCTTGGCATGTCAAACTTGTTTTATTTAGTTATCGTTTATCTCATCAAGAAAATCATCAGTTCGACTTGCGTCGAGATTTGGTCTATACCGAATGGCGTTCGCAGTCTAGATGTAAGTGAAAAGAGGCTCGTCTCTGAGTGGCCATGCCGTATCGTCTCGGCTGATCTGGACTTCTTTCCTCACCCATATCGCATTTTTCTTCTGGTTATGAGCCTCAAATATCTCATCTATCGTATTACGCCTCTCTCGACCGCCAGGGATATATGCTGTTGTCGGTGCAGCGGGACCTGGCTCTCCACAGATCTGGGACGTCTCCTCCTCGTGAACGCTGGCTGATATTGCCGGGTTGGAACTATTTGAAGCCCATGTTGGATTCGTGGTATGTGTCGATGTCGAGTCGCGTAAGCTCGCAGGCTCGGGAATTTTTCTGTCAATAATGGTAAAGTGAGGCAATTGGCTCCCTCTGCTCTGACCGTACTCGGCAGCTCTGCCGCGTTTCTTGAGATAGAGAGGTCGCAGCGTGGGAATCCCAAGGCACACCATGGATACGGTAATCTCGGCAGCTGCCCAGGCGAAGTAGGGGACAAAATTCACTATCCCATTTGTTTCTTAGCCTAGAGCTTCTGATATGGAGCGAATGAAAAGCCCGACTTACAGGTGTAATCCATGATGTCCAAGCGGGACAGAACCACTGTCCTGACAATTCCACAGGCGCCGGCTCTTTGTTTTGGTCAGCTTGCTCTGCTTGATTGAGAGAATTGAAGCCTAGGGAGTTGGTTGAGCCTTACATCACGCCAAGGCTCATGCCGGCTGCAAGCATGAACTTCTCCCTTCGCAGCATCTGTAGGGACCATATGCATAACCATGGAAAGACGGCGAAGAAGAAATCGCACGCGCTCGACCACACTGTAGGGCCAGGTTAGGATCTTGATTATTTGCACCTGAATGCAGGAAGAGAGACAGGTATACGCACCACCAAGTCCGACGCTCACGGGTAGAATCTGAATTCTGAAGAACCCCGGTGTTCTAATTGGATCCCAGCTCGTCTTCACCGGTGTGGTCTGGTTCCACAGGAGGATGATAAGAGTTGTCGACGTCGCTCCAGTAACTCCAATAAGTATCCAGAGGCTGATTTTATGCCATCTGAGCTGGACAACACGCAACAGGAAGAGACCCATGGAGAGCTTGGCCGTGGTGTTGCCGGCAATAGCGAACGTGTTTGCCACGTACGTCCAGAAGATGGCGTCTGAGGAGAGAGAAGGGTCCAGCGTCCAGAAATCCTGCCCCAAGCCGGAGTGTACGGACACTTGTATGAAAATGGTGAACAACAGGAGGAAGACGAATGTCCAGGCGTACATGTGATCTTCGGCGCCGACGAACTTGATAACGTGTATGCGGGTGTACAGCCGGAGGATCACCAAGGCGAGCGAGAGGGCCGTCATCACCCACATGGAGCACGCCAGTTGATACCCCGGATTCATCTTGGCAACCAGACAAGCCAGCAACGCATTGTTGACAGAGGTACTAAGCAGCAAATCTTTCGAAAAATGAGCAGAGGAAGCGGAGAACAGGAACGCAGATGAAACGTGAGCAGGAAGCGTGGTGATTTTACTAAAAGATTCAGCAGAGGCCGGGCCACACGAATTAAAAATGGAATAAAAATTAGAGAGCAGTGAAGTCCGGCGTCAGCCTGGGCTGGAAAACCCCTCTTCTCAATACACAAGAACGATGGCCAATGTACCGTACCTTAACTCCCGCACCAACAACGTGAGTCAATCGTACACCCGCCGGAAGAATCTAAGCGAGACATCGTCTACATTCGTCAACTGCTCCCGGCAGCAGCTCTGCTGAAGAACGGTCCATGTCCCAATTGGTTTTATTTATCATGTTAAAAGGATCGAACCGCTACACTGTCCTTCTCGCCCCCTGGTTCCCTTGCCGGATTGGATAGGACTAATCCGACCAACGGGCCAATCACAGCGCGTAGCACGACGTGTTCGCGGCACCACTACCAACAGCTCCCTGATCTGCGCTCCTATGGGTTGACGCTGCTGGTTGATCAACCAGACGATTAAGCGCCCGGTCGATAGTATCGGCACCCCGATTGTTCATTCCCCTTGGTCGCCCTTCGGCTTCGCGTGATCATGTCGCAATGCCATGTGGGCTGTGGAGATCGACAGGGGCAAGCGCCTCGATAAGAACTTTGATGAAATTGCCTTCTTCTCGCCCTAAATCAGCCCCAATCCAACCTCCATCTGCCTCGGGCGTCCAGGGTTAGATTCAATTTCCTATTTGTTCGACTTGCACCACCGACGTCACTGATTGTGTTCGGTCATGCCACTTCAAGATAAGAGTGCCGGGTTTAGCTCCCTTCAGGCGAGCGATTTGCTGCCCGGCTACCGGATTTGGCAGAGCGACGGCTCAGGGGTACCCAGTTGGTCCGCCAGTTCTCTATTTAACTATACACACACACGAGCGAAAGAAGTGTAGTGCGCATTTTAAACGATGCCTCATGTGAGCTGTAAACACGTCCTGGACTAGTCCTTACGTTGACAAGAATTATCGTGTTGGAGGACCACAGGTCTACCATGCTGGAGGGAGAGACACCGAGCAGAGAGGTAAAGGTTCGGGGAAGAATCACTTCTTGTTGTTCGGAATATTTCCTATCGGTAAATCCTAAGTCGTCGGTAATTGACGAATAGGCACGCTGAGCCACGTACCGTCGGTTACTTACAAGCCTTCTAGTAGTGGACGCCTGGACGGCACGGTTGCCCTTGGGTTACTGTTAACTCACCAGACGGGAAGCCGGCCAAGATCACAGGTTCGTGAATGTGACTACTATATGATATCATTGAATATATGAGAGATGAACTTCTAATTGATAATAAGGCTGGGGATCAACCGCAGAATACTAGTGAAGCCTCTTGGATGTGAACTAATAATACAACGCTGTGACTCTCAGGCTCGATGGCGTAATGCCAATCCATCTTACGGGTTATTCGAGCTGGATGTTTTAAAATTGTACCGCTTGAATGAATCCAAAGAACTCAGGAATATATCCAGCAGTGGGCTCGGTGTCCGGATCGACGGGGAGACCTTGCAGAGCAGCCTGATAGTACGGAATTTGGCCACAAGTTGATGGCACAAGGTAGTTGAACCCCCAGGTTGTCTGGTTCAGCGTCCCGAGGAACACGCCCGGTTGCTGGACGCCATCAATGTAATGAGCATAGGGCTCTAATTTGTACCCCGGGCCGAAGGTAAGGAGAGCGTTGTTCTTGTCTTTGGCAATGCTAACTGCTGGTTGGTCGGCATAGCCGAGTTGCATCACCCCGTTGTTGCAGCGGTAGTAGGACTTGGCAATGCGGAGAGACTTTCGCAGATCGATATCGATCTTGACGCTGCTCACGTTGCTGGAGTCGTAGCTCGGAAAATCACTATAGAGGCCCTCAATTCCCACGTCGTCGGACTGATAGACCTGAAACTGGAGCGACCCGGTCGTGTCTGCGTCGGGGGTCGGGATCCATCCGGGCCACTGCACACAGTTTTGGCTTCCCAGTCGAACAACCGTCACATTGGGCACAGCGATCACGCCCTTGAAGGAGAGAGTGGCCAGAAAGGCGGCGAGTGCGGATCGTGTCGTCTTCATTTTGTCTCCTTTGTTGATGTTTTGAACTCTGCGGGGATGTAGGAACGCTGCCTCTTATTCTTTGTGTGGTAGGAATGCAGAGTACCCTTAGGTATTTTGTACGCGCGCTCCGGCTCCTGGGCGAGTCAACCGCAGGACCTGGATGCAAGCTACTTATAATCCAGTGAAATACCGAGTATCTCGATCAAAAGGACCAGTTTCCCAATTCGAAGTACATGAAGTGATACTATTGGGGGATATCCAGTTGCATTGACATAATTATACGAGATGTAACCCTTTGGCAGCCGCCAGGTACCCCGTAATAATCGAGCTTACTCTTGGCTGTGGCTCATCGTCTGTGCCGTATTTGTAGAATTAAGGGTCGTATCTACCAATACCCAACCTGCCGTGCTCTCTACAGCCTGGCTCAGTCAAAAGTTCTTATTAGGTGATCGTGTCTTACTACGCAACATTGTCAAGGACAAATCAGAGACAGGCGAATTTACGCATCCCGTCACTAACCTAGAGAAAGCCGCCAATGTGTTGCTCTTAGAGAGTTGAACAGGGAAAGAAAAGCAAGAAAAAGAAGGATTCCAAGTTTAAACCCTTGCACCGGCTACTTGGGTAATTGACAACTACGGCTCGGTCAGTCGGCTGCGCCGTAGATCTGCGGAGGCGGAGGCTACTGCAAGGCGTTATGTCCCCAGCACCCTGCCGAGGCTCTAATGAACAAGAAATGTGATGGCTACGACCCATTACCACGAGTTGATCATGATGACTTACACAGGCGCACCAATCTTCTGGTCCAACGTGCCAATTATTGCAAGTTGCAAGCGCACGCTCTCAGAGACATTGGTATCTAAATATGTAGCAGTAAAAACGGGTCTCGATTCGGAATAGGTTAAACATGATCTCCGTGAATAGAACATATAAGCAATTCATGGCATCGTTTTGGGCTCAAACAATCCTTGTACGGCAAAAAGTTAAGGAGGGCAGACATATATAAGTATGGTAATGAGAAAAAAAAAAAGTCAAAAACATGGGACTGCCCGGAGTCGAACCGGGGTTTACACGGATAACCGTGACCACAACGTGTTGTACTAACCGCTATACGACAGTCCCTTTCCATGTTGTTGGAAAACGACGGGAAGTTTTAACACTATATTGCCTGACCCACATGGCCCCAAAGGCGGAGCTGAACTAACAATCACTAACAGTTATCTTTATATACTATCAGAACAAATGTTGGTAGTTGCTAGAGGATTGTCAATAATGGTTCTGACTTTAGTGCCAAATACGGTCTAGCTGCTCTTTCCTCAGCCCTACCAAGTTTTGCCCAGATGTGCAGAGTCTCTGGCGGGGACGGCCAGGAACGTCCTGGTTGTCCTGTTTGACCTGTTTGACCCTACTCTCAGAGATCCAACCCCAAAACTTCTTGTTCAACAGTTGCAATTGGAAGTTGACCCTCCTCATATCTAACCCTTGAAACTATACCGTTTTTGTGCTCTTAGATAATCAATTCCGTTTCCTCTGCTCAGAGCTAAGCATGGCCAAGCTTAGCTACTCTCCCAGGCGCTCGCCAACTCCTGGGGACGATGCTGTGAAGACTCCGAGCTTGCCCAGCAACACCAACTTGAAGCATGGAGACGAGCATTCTCTCAATAACAGAGCTTCATTACCAAGCGCAGACGACGGATTAGGTCAGGTAGAGTAAGTGACTCACGACGCCCTCACAGTCGTTTGGTCAACATACCCCCGACCCTGCCTAGCCACCCGCCTTGGAATCATGCAGAAGAAGGTGATGCTAACCATTGCATACTACAGCTTGAAGCATTTCTCCGTCTTCGGCGCTGGCAGAATGGCTGTGCCTACCAGAGATGCCTCCATTCCCCCTTTCCCAGGACGCGATGATGACGGTTCATCGCCTCTCTCGGATGACGAACAGCCTGATTCGACGTCTGAGGTGTCAGAAGGAACGGGGGACAAAGACGGCGATGAAAATGACTTTGAGGATTCCGTGGCCGACGCTGCAAGTAGCCGAAAGAATGAATTCATTGACAAAATCATGAGCAGTCTGTGCGTTGCTATGGATTCGAAGATAGCACTGCTCCGACAAACACATGACCAAGTACTACGAGACAGAGTCCCGACCGATGAGATGAAATCTCTGTCTCTGAAACCGAATGCTTTGTATAAATCGCCACCTGCGAAGAAGAAAAAGAAGTCTTCTGCACCCGGTTCTCTAAGGCAGTCAGCGAATCGGCTCGCAGGCAATCTGTTTGGATCGGCACCGCGGCGGGCACTCTCACAGCAGCCAGCCCTAGAACCAAGAGTGCAGTCTGGACTATTAGCACCTGCTCAGTCAGCAGCCCCTGTAACTCTTTCTGCGCCAAGAGTCCTTTCCCGAGCACGAGGAGTACAGTCCCCCTCCTCTTCGATGCCCGGGATCGACTCCGAGGTGCAACTTCCTCTAGCACGGGCCTCGAGAGCAAGCGTCGAAGTCAGGCCCAACAGCGCAGTGCCGGCGCCGCCATTGCCACCGGCAGCAATTGCACCGCCTACGCTCGCCCCTCCTCCTCCGCCCGCGTCACCAAGAGCATATGCACATGAAGGAAGATCAGCATCAGGCTTCGGCGAGTTGTCCCGCAAGAAGGCTAAAGGATCGAACGAATCCTATGATAAAACAAAATCTACCACCGCGTTAAGCAGTCCGCTTTCAAGTGCTTCTCCACCAGACGTAAGTGGAACGCGACGCCAGCGGAGAATATCGACGGATGAAGTCAGATCAGGGGTACACGACGCTCAGCGTGCACCAGGCGCATCCCTGCCACTGTATGGATCGCAACAAGGATACGACGAGGTACCTGAGCTAGGTCAAGCTCAGGACAAGGAAGTGAGACGAGAAAGTTTGCAAGAGGAAGATGACCAGGACGGCAGACGCAAGAAAGTCAAACGCGCGGCTCTGGGTATGGCCAGTGGACAAGGAAGTAGGGGGAGCCCTGGAGGAAAGAAGTTTGCTTGCCCATATTTCAAGAGAAACTCACGAAAGTATTCGAAGTGGACATCCTGCCCCGGTCCCGGATGGGATGAGGTGCACAGAGTCAAGTAAGTACCATGTCGCAAACTCACTCGCCATGGGGAGATGCTAAACATAGTAGAACACATCTTTACCGACGCCACACGATGCCTCTCCAGTGTCCGCGATGCTGGACTACATTCAAGACGGATGCGCTTCTGACGGGTCATCTTCAACAAGACCCTCCATGCAACATTTGTCCAAACGAGACGCTCGCTGAGGGTTTCACCAAGGACCAGGAAAAGAAACTTAGGAGTCGGAAGAAGACCAGTGCGGAGATGACAGATGAAGATAAGTGGCGAGAGATTTATACTATTCTGTTTCCGGATGACGACCCAGAAACGATACCCTCGGCCTGTGAGTATCCGCTCGTGAAATTCCAAGGAAGTGCAGGCAATCTAACCAAGGCAATAAATAGACTACGAGACCGAAGCCCCCGACGAGATTCCACCTCTATCCGAGTTTGAGGATTATGCCTTGTTTGTCCGAAGGGAGATGCCTTCGCTGGTTCGCCGCGAACTAGAGACTCTATTCAGAGACGAATTCCAGGACATCGAGGAGCATGTAAAGCCGAGGGTCGCGGAGATCGTTCTGAACCTTCAGCCGCGTCTTCTCCAACTCTACAAGAAATCTACCGAGACAGCGCCCAGCGAGTCGGATTTGACCTCGCCACGTACTCTGAGCTCTGCAGAGGCGTCTTCCACACCAGCAACGGCCCCGTCGCACACAAGCCTCGATGTTTCGCCTTTTGACAATTTTGACTGGTCCGAGTGGGAGGCATCTAGCAGTAATCAACCCTCTTCTACTGCTGGGACCGATGAAGGGTTGAACTGGGATATGGAGTTCGATACTCTATTCAGTCAGACTTTGTTCCCGAACATCCCCGTTCAGTTTGAGGGAAATTCTACTTCTATCAATGAATTTAGCTCGACCTAAGAATACCCGCCCATTTCGAGATTTGGCGATGGGCATTGAATCAGTACCTGAAATAAGACACCTTTTTAGCGTTGTTTTAGGTGTCAGAGTTTAAGTGATAATTACCGGGCAAATGGGCCTGGTGAAGTTTTTGGTTATCGACAGACAGTGTGGCATGTACCGGACTCGATAGAAGCGTATGTTCATAAAATTCGTAGTTTACATCATGTCGGCTTTCGACATCTATCTTTACATGTCTCTAACCCCATAGTTCCAATATTCCCAAGGCCTAGCTGCAGCCGGCCTGCCCTGCCCGTCCAGCCGGCCCTGCCGCCATATGCTATCGTGTCCCATTTTTATGTGCCGGTCCCGTAACCCGGTATCCCGCATGCCCAGCCAGTCTCTACTTTTATCTCGGGGAATCCAGTCCAACCCAGAAAAAAACCTATTGTGTTCCCAAAACGCCTCGCTGCCCTGAAATTTGGCTGCAATCATACTCGAATCCACCCCTCCGGGAGCGGCCCTTCATCGCCCTCGCAGCGGCCACACCACCTGCAAGGTGCATCGGTATATTTCACGGTGCGGAACGTGGCCATGGACGGCTGCCGCAGCAGGAGCACCTGGCTCGCCGTCTCGTCCTTCTCTTGGAGGATGCTGTACTTGACCTCCCGGTTGAAGACCGGGGCCATGGAGTACCGGTCGGGTCGGGTGCTGATGCGGATGGTGTTGAGCTTGAGCTCCCGCTCCGACGGGCCGATGTCAAAGATCCGCGGCCACGCCCTGGTGAGCAGGGCTTTGAGATAGGGGAGGCAGGCGCAGATGAATCCGACGGATAGCTCGACAAGGCTGTGGTATAAATGTCAGCTTGTAACCCACCAATCTTGCGGACAGAGAGGAGCAACATACCACCATATGACATTCACCGCGAGACGGACATCAAAATCTTGCCGTTCACCGCTGATGATGAGAAGGAGGCGAATGACGCTGATACCCAAGACACTGAAAAACGGGTTGATCAAATCGAGGTTAGTCTCAGGATTCTTTCCCAGGGATGAGCCACGGTGCGGAGGGATACGCAAAGTCTTGACTTACAATCCACCAGCCATGAGGATGCACGTGACAGCGGCCTTTTGGATGAACCCCATCTTCAGAGGTCGCAAGATCCATATAGGAAGCAGCAAGATGAGAACATCGGTGAAAACATTGAGCGCGGAGCATGCGAGGAACCACGTGTCGATGTCGAGGCAAGTCCCCGGGCTGCCACCCCAGTACGCCTGAATCGGCTGGCAGAGGTAAAGGAACCCGAAGGCCCCCGTGAGCGAGTACCCGATGGCAATGGCCATGACCACGTAGATGACGGCTCCCAGAACGCGTGACGTGGTAAAGCGGAGATAGAAGGTGAGGATGGAAGATTTGATGAAGAGCGTGGCGACATTATAGGTGACGGAGCTCGACACGGAGAGCTGCCGCGGGCAAACTCGGTTAACTACTGGACAGGAGAGATAGATGCACGTTGAGGAAAGATGGTTGGTGTTACCTTGCCGAATGTTTGGAAGGCAGCGGATGTCCTCGAGAGCAAATGGCCACCTAGGCCAAATCGCAACTCTGATGGCCGTGGTTAGCAAGTTCGCTTCGTGCTGTCCTTGACCGACAGATCTTGTAATCGGCAGTGACTACGTACCAACAATCTGCAATACTGCATAGCAGATAAAAAGTAACTTAAATAACGATGTTAGACGTCTACTACACTCTAGCTGGGAGGAAAAGACGATGGCATACGAGACCGGTAAGTATTAACCCTGATGGCAAAGCTAGTTAGACAACCTCCTTGTTCTAAGTGTTTCGAAATACGTGACAACAAGCGAGGTAGCAACTTACAATCGTCCGTGTGAATGCGCTTGATGATGGCGCGGCATGTATAGAAGCGCAGCAGGACAAAAATCGTCGCAAAAGCAGGGCACAGGACGGAAGCGACGACGAGGTTGAGAAACAAGCCCTGACTATGATGGCCGTCTCCCTGTGGGGGTCGATGTGTCGATGCCGGATTCCCAGCGGAGGAGTTGTTCATTGTCTGGGCGTCACAAGCATCTGGGTAAGGTAGAGAGCTTGATCGCGGTAGTGGGGCGCTAGAGACTGACAGGTCACAAATGAGCCGAAAGATATTCTAGGTAGCTTGCAAGAACGTGGGAAAAGGGAAAAGGCAAAAAAGGATCATGTTCGATAATGTCGGGGTGGGCATAGTCTCTATTTACAATCCCTGAGATCATAGAGCGTTTCGCTTTAATCCGGAGAATAATCTCGGATGCCTACAAGCTTGACAAACAGACGTTGCATCATCCTGCCCCAAGCGTACGGTTCTTGTGAGGCTGACTGCCTCGGCCCATAACTGGCAGGTCTCCCTGGCCTACTGGGGTCTAGGTTCATGATTCAACTGCTCTTTTCCACTGCGATAATCTTGCTGTCAAGCCGTATCCGGTAGCGACAGATGTGGCTGGGGGGGAAATTCGTGCCAAAAACGTCGTGCATCGACCGCATGTTGGCTCACGATAGGTGAGCGCAGCATTGCGCATAACAGTGGCGCTGCGGCGATGGCGTATTAGGGAGGTGGTAAATGCCAAGCCCCATACGGAGGCACCCTCTGAAGCTGTACCGGGTCCAGAGTCCGGGGTCCAATTTACGCCTGAGACTCTGGGGTATTGAAGTTTTTTTTTTTTTTTTTGCGTGGCCCTGCTAATTCCTAATCCTTGAAAGTCTACACCCCTGAGACTACGTATGACGTTGGGGATTCGGTGAATCTCCTCCAACCACAGCCCCCTAACATGTCGCGCTACAGTTTGGGGTTACTTAGCACGCAAGAGACTTCGGTTGCTGCCGAAGTGCACACAGTAGGTTACGTGGCTTGCTTGGCTTGCTTGGTTACCTAGAGTAGCTCAGACAGAAACGCTCCCTGCCCCTGGCGAGATCAACGTCAACAACATGCGGCCTTGTTGACGGGTGTTTTTTTTTCGGCGCTAGATAGCCATCCAATTCTTATCACACATCATCGCTAGTAGAGTAAATTCACCTTGATTGCGGGTATTTTTTTTTTTAAAGATGGATTGACAGGATCGTCGAGATGCGCAAAACAAGTCATCCCGTCCCATTCTCATGCGCAATTCGGTCCATGGCCCATCTTCGGCGACGGAAACCCCCTTTGGTCAGGGGCGGCACAGCCGAAACGCTCGGACTGGAGTTCGTATTAACTCTCCCAAGTTTCGGGAACGAATCAGCCTGGTGGACACTCTACTCACAATTGTTTTGTGGCATCCGAGCATGATCGTCGAGTAGCACGAGGGAGTTTGCATTAAAAGTTGTGTAGGATTCGGAGTTGTTTATATCCAGGTTGGAGCAGCACTTAATTACCCTTAACCAACATATTAATTTTTGGATACTGTACCAAGAATTATTTTCTATGTCAACAAGAAAACTGGACCAAAGCTTTTATAATTGCCATGTAAGATATTATATGCCATCTTTTCTCTCGGCACATAGCATACAATGTCCCCTGTGGATTTGGCGGTATCGCGAAAGGGAAGGTGCTTGCATCCACCGCCCTGAGACCGGCCGCGCCGAACAG
>FTLB01004996.1_pt1 | contig 26446 bp, 27 predicted proteins | sample 1658291 | NCBI WGS metagenome assembly FTLB01 (sample SAMEA3914812, study PRJEB12502) | metagenome | biome: forest; material: soil | place: Canada | collected 2011-07-07 | depth 0.1 m
AGGCTGAAACGCTAAGAACGGTAGGCATATCGCATACAGTATCGGAAGGAACTATGGATGTTTGAATTATGGGATTGCTCGGTAAAAGAAAGCTGTCTAGGCTAATACACCCCTTAGCATCAGTAACTGTAATATCCACAAACTCGGACGCTTGCCCTTTTATTATAGAGTCCGCAAAAAAAACTGTGCCTCCGATCTCCCATTTATAAGAGTATGGCCGTGTTCCTCCTGCTACTCTTACCCAGGCAGATCCATCGTTCTTGCATTGTTCCGGAGTAGTTGCAATTGATAGGTTAAGAAGACTTGATATTGTAAAAGACTGATAAGCTGTTAATCCATTGACATCTGCAATACTAACCGTATAAAAACCTGCCGACAGCCCTGTTATTGAAGAATCTGTAGAAGCTGCCGCCCCATTAAAGAAATTAAATGTATAAGGAGGCGCCCCTCCCTTAGCAGAGACTTTGACCGTACCATCGCCATTGCACGCCGGTGTAGTTGTAATTTGAACTGTTAATTGCGCTTGTGAATTGCGGGAATATGCTACCATTAATAAGAAGCAAATAAAGGCCCAATAAAGACGTTTAGCGGTATTCATAATTTTAAAGATTTGAAAGATATTCCTGAAAAAATTGATTTTGTTGCCTAATAGACTACTGCACGTGCGTTTCGTTCCCTAAGGATAAAAAATATTTTTATCCTTCTTTTATAATATCAACTTAAAGGGATATGAAATTAAATTTAACTGTTTTTTTTAGCCCTTTGAGATAGGTTATTTATCAGTATAGGTTTAAAACAAAAAGCCTCTCAATTGATCATTGAAAGGCTTTCGTTTTAAAGGGTGGATGATGGGGTTCGAACTTATATTTTACTCACATTTGTATTCAATATCAATCTCGTAACCCTCGCCAATTTCTTTTACTGGATAGCCTTTTTCATTATATATATAATTTACCTTATTTGTCCACTCTTTGCCATCCATCTTAATAATTGTTTCTGTATAATTATTATTAGAAAAACATTTGAAGTTTCCAATCAAATAATAATTCTCATATAATTTTTCATAATTGGGATTAGTATCGTATTTGGTGAATTCTAAGCTTTCCTGGAGAGAATCAATATTTGCTTTTGTCTTTACATAAAGCTCTGCTTTAGACAAATTCTTTCCTTTCCAATAATATTTTGCAGAATAATTCTGATTATGTGTTTGTCTGGCTCTATGAATTACCTCTTGTTTAACAAGCATACCTTTGCCATTATACAAATAATAAAGGTCAAAAATTTTTGAGTTAGCTGAGGTGTCATCGCTATAATATTCCATTACTGAAATCCTGTTCTTTTTGTACTTAAACAGTTTTATCATATCAACAATAGTATCTCTTCTATCCTTTTGATTAATGACATTCAGAGTAACTATATAAAGAATTCTACCAGAAGAATCATATATGCGTCTCTCAACATCTATACTAAAACCTACCCTTTGATACACTTTACTGTCTTTATATTCAATACTAAAGCCGGGGTATTGAGAATGAGATAAATTAACGGGTATGCAATGCTGACTCTTTGCTAGAAAAAAACTTAGACAAAAAATAAAAATCAGAATACGCTTCATCACTAGTTAAAGATAAACAAAAAAGCCTCTCAATTGATCATTGAAAGGCTTTCGTTTTTAAGGGTGGATGATGGGGTTCGAACCCACGACCCCTAGAACCACAATCTAGTGCTCTAACCAGCTGAGCTACAACCACCGTTTAAGATTGCAAAAGTAAGGCTATACTGCCTATTTCGCAAACAAATACCCAATATTTTACAATCTTTTGAATGTAAGTCGCTTGCCCATTACGGACTCATTAAATTTGCCTTCGGAATATGCCAAATGGCCCGAAACTATAGTGTTAGTAACCTGAAAGTCAAACGCTTCCCCTTCCAATGGCGACCAGCCGCATTTGTACAGAATATTCTCTTTTTCTACCTTCCAGGGCTTAGACGGGCTAATAATTACAAGGTCAGCCCAATAACCTTCTCGTATAAAACCCCTCTTTTCTATCTGAAAGCAAATTGCCGGGTCGTGGCACATCTTCTCCACTATTTTTTCCAGGCTTATCTTCCCTTGCCTGTAAAAGCTAAGCATTACATTCAGGGAGTGCTGCACCAAAGGGCCGCCCGATGGCGCTTTCCAATAGTTATTTCTCTTCTCCTCCAGCGTATGTGGGGCATGGTCGGTGGCTATCACATCTATGGTATCGTTCAGTACCGCCTCCAATATGGCTTTTTTATGGTGAGCCTCTTTAACCGCTGGGTTCCATTTAATCAGCGTACCCAGCCGCTCGTAATCGTCCTTATCAAACCAGAGGTGGTGCACGCAGGCCTCAGAGGTTATTTTCTTGTCCTTCAAAGGAATATCGTTACGGAACAGGCTCAATTCCTTTTGGGTAGATATATGCAGTACATGCAGGCGGGTATTGTACCGTTTAGCCAGCTCCACCGCCAAAGAGGAGGACTTATAACAGGCTTCCTCGCTGCGTATTTCAGCATGGCAGGCCATCGGCACATCGTCCCCATACTTTTGCCGATACAGTTCGGCATTCGCTCTTATAGTTGCCTCATCCTCGCAATGCACCGCCACCAGCATACCCGCTTTGGCAAAAATATTCTCCAGCGTTTTTTCATTGTCCACCAGCATATTGCCGGTAGAGGAACCCATAAACACCTTTATGCCGCATACGTTCTGTTTATCCGTCTTTATTACCTCCTCCAGGTTATCGTTAGAGGCTCCCATGTAAAAAGAATAATTAGCCAGTGAGGTATTAGCCCCAATGGCGTATTTTTCTTCCAGCAGTTCCTGCGTAAGCGTATTGGGCACGGTATTGGGCATTTCCATAAAAGAGGTTACCCCTCCTGCCACTGCCGCCCTACTCTCCGTATAAATAGTAGCTTTCTGGGTAAGCCCCGGCTCGCGAAAGTGCACCTGGTCGTCTATCACCCCCGGAAATAAATAACTTCCCTTCACATCCAATACCCTGTCTGCCTTCACGGACGACAGGTTTTTGTCTATCCTGCTTATAAAGCCATTTTCTATCAGTACGTCCGATGCAAATATCCTTCCTTCGTTTACTATATTTGCGTTTAGTATAAGTATGGTTTCCATTTGGGCGCAAGATAAACAATTTGCCAAACCCGTTCCATTAAATCCGGTTTCATGACTTTTGAAGATTTTAAACTAAACAAGCAGGCGCTAGACGCTATAGCCGACCTGGGCTACCAAACGCCTACAGAAATACAGGCCAAGGGCATACCTCAGGCTATGGCAGGGCACGATTTATTGGGCATAGCCCAAACCGGAACGGGGAAAACCGCCGCGTACCTGCTGCCGCTTATGATGAAGGTAAGGTACGCGCAGGGTATGAACCCCCGTGCGCTTATTATAGCCCCTACCCGCGAGCTGGCCATGCAGATAGCGGAGAATGCCGTAGTATTGACTAAATACACAGACCTTAGAACTGTGGTAGTATATGGCGGCCTTGGCCCCAAAACGCAGATAGAGAACATAAAAAAAGGGGTAGACATTGTTATAGCCACACCGGGCCGACTGCTGGACATATACCTAACCGGCGCTTTGATATTAAAAGAAATTAAAACGCTGGTAATTGACGAGGCGGACAAAATGATGGACATGGGCTTTATGCCCCAGCTAAGAAAGATACTGGAGGTAATACCCCGTAAGCGGCAAAACCTGTTGTTCTCCGCTACTATGGCAGACAAGGTAGTGCGCATGGCCGATGAGTTTCTTACTTTTCCTATACGGGTAGAGGTAACGCCGCAGGCCACGCCGGTTCAAACAGTAGCGCAGACCCTATACGCGGTGCCTAACTTTAAGACCAAAATAAACCTGCTGGGCTACCTGCTGCAAACTACAGACGTAAGCAAGGCCATTGTATTTGTGCGCACCAAAGAAGCGGCAGATAATATTTACAAATTCATCCACCGCAAAATAACCCAAAGCGTACGCGTTATACATGCCAACAAGGGGCAGAACACGCGCATAAATTCTATGGAGGCGTTTAAGGAAGACGCCGTAAAACTACTGGTAGCTACAGACGTGGCTTCACGGGGCATCGACATTAGCGAAGTGAGCCATGTAATTAATTTTGACGTGCCTATTATTTACGAGGACTATGTGCACCGCATAGGCCGCACGGGCAGGGCAGGGCATGCGGGCAAGGCCATCACCTTTGCCACCGAGTCAGAACTGGCGCACATACACAAAATAGAAAAGCTGATAAAAATGAAAGTTCCGGTAGTAACTATACCTGCGGAAGTTTTTATAGAAGAAACTCCTTTTGAAGAAGCGCAGGACATGGCGCGGGAGATAGACAACCTGCGCAAAAAAGACGACCCTACCTTCCAGGGCGCCTTCCACGACAAAAAGCTACGCAAGGGTATGAAGATTATAAAAAAGCATGGCAAAGAAATACAGGTAAGTAAAAAACCTAAGAAAGAAGTTAAGGTAGTAGCGAAGAAAAAGCCTGGAACTAGTAAGGGGGCTAAGAAGAGGTAGGGGAAGTAATAAGATTTTAGATTAAGATGATATATAACATTTTTATACAGGCATTTATTGGTACATTCAATATATTTGGTGTTTCTGAAGATCAACTAATTAAACTTATAACTGCCTATAAAAATGGCGAAGAAGATATAACTTTATCGGGAACAAAATATTTTATTAAAGATATTTCAGAGTTTCAAATATTCACCCATGAAACATCCTCTACTACTCCAGAAAAATTAATGGATTATTGCAAATACTTGAATTTAGTGAGTGGAAATTCAATCCTTGGATTTTACTTAGCACCTAATGTATTAGCAAAGGGAGGAAAAAACGTAACTAATCAATTTATTGGTGATAGTGAGTACGGAGAAAATAAAAAGAGCGAGCTAACTAAAACAGGAACAACAGATAGATGTTTTGTAAATAAAGATAGAATTAAAGAATTAAAAGCCGTACCTAATAAAGATTTTGACTTATCTAAACTTATTCGTCTTTGCGAGGAATTAAACGACAATTTTTCCAGAGGAAATTATTTAAGTGCTGTAATTATTAGTAGAGCTATTCTGGATCACATTCCCCCAATTTTCGGATTTAAAACCTTTAATGATGTAGCTAGTCAATATGGAGTGCCAAGCTTTAAAAAAAACATGTCTCAATTAAACAGTTCTATGAGAAGTATAAGCGATCACTATTTACATACAACTATTAGAAAGAAGGAATCACTTCCTAACGATACGCAAGTCGACTTTAGCCAAAATTTAGATATGCTTTTGTCCGAAATTTCTAGAAAGTTGAATGAGAAATAGCTTTGCCCCGCTAGTCAAGATTTGCAATCTTGACTAAATAGTTATGGATTTATAATCCATGCCATGATAGGTTTTCCTACCTAAACAAGTGTGCCAAATGGAACTATTCCCGTATGAACTAATCTTAATTTACAACTCTTTATAATAGAAAGGGGAACGAAGGTTATGGACATACTTCAATTGGATTTTAAAAGGCTTTGCCGGGTAAGGAACGACAATGCCGCTACTATATACCTGCCTACGCACAAAAGCGGGGTAGAAGTGAACGAAGGCATAGACAGGATTGCCTTTAAGAACGAGGTGCACAAAATAATGGATCTGCTGGAAGCAAAAGGCTTTGAAGAAGGCTTTGTAAAGAAATACATGCGTCCTTTTTTTGACCTTTTACAGAAAGATGACTTCTGGAAGTCGACCACAGAAGGGCTGGCTGTATTTGCTACAGAATGCGACTTTTATAGTTACAAGCTTCCTTTTTCTGTTGAAGCGCACAGCAGCCTGGCGAATAGTTTTATGCTAATGCAGCTACTGCCAGTACTGGATGATGCCCACTATTTTATTTTAGCATTGGAGCAAAACCATAGCGCTTTATACCGTTGTACAAAATACAGCATAAAGGAAGTAGACACTAAAGCCCGCTTACCAAAAATGAAAGAAATAATGGGGCAGTACGAGCTTGCCGGGCAAAACCAGGGAAGGGAATACGATACGGAAGACCATTACCTGTATGAGTTTAGTCGCACTATAAATGCAGTAATAAAGGAACTACTACATGATGAGAAGGCTCCGCTGGTATTAGCAGGCGCAGAATATTTCCACCACATCTACAGCGATGTAAATACTTACCATCATTTACTACATAAAGGGCTTAATAACCCCGCTAACAAAAGCAAAAGAGAACTTCATGCAGAAAGCCTGCAACTATTAAAAGACGAACTGGGTAAGCCTTTAACAGACGGCATTGAGCGATACAAAGCGCTGGCAGGTTCCGGGCAAACTTCTTACGATTTGGAAACGTTAGTATTTGCCGCGCTGGATGGAAAAATAGAGCAGGCCTTTGTACAGGAAAAACACATCTGGGGAAAAATTAACCAGCAGGATCGGACTATAGAGCTGCACGACGAGCAAGAAGCAGGAGACCAGTGTTTGGTAAACCTTATCGCCTGCACAACTATTGAAGACAGCGGCAAAGCGTTTCTTATAACGCATGACCAGCAACCCGAGAAAGAATTAAACCCACCTGTCCTGGCTATTTTCAGGTACTAACATATAGTCTGTCTGTTATAGAAAAGCCGGAAATAATCCGGCTTTTCGTTTTTACTATCATCAATCTCCGTACTCGAGCGAGTGACAAATTCATAAACTCTCCTCTTGGTTTCAAGAGGATTACCCGTCAGGGAAGATGGTCGCTACCTACCCTTTTTAAATGATACCAGTCCTGACGTTAGGCTCCTCTTTCAACCTTTGGGCATAGCAGCCGAGGCAGTGCGGGTTATAAGCAAGAGCCGTTATCAGGACGCGGCCATGCCGGCCGTGGAGGCAAGCGATAGTAATATTTTTTTAACCACTTCTCTTTTATGCTACTATTATTTTAATAGCACAACTAAAGCAAAATGCTTTTCATTTTCTTTAAACTTCAAACTCTAACCATTGAACTCAAAAAATGCCACTTGGCACAGCCTCATTCAAAAACAGTAAAATATTACATCGCCCAAAAAAATTAACAACGAATAACAACAAAATTAACAAGCGATAACAAGCGAAATAATCCCGCACATGCGGGATGCCATGTACTATTTACCCTGCAAATAGTAGCTGTACTATGTAGCACAAACAACTAGAAAAGCTAAGAAACCAGCTAATTTAAGGCATATGAAAAATCAAATATGAGCATCGGCATAAGAATTTACCAATACAATAGCGCATCCGCCATTGCATCTATCCCGTCAGTATTATCGCCTACATTTAATAGCTTTTACGTTAGAGATACATGCATATATATGAACTTTTAACAGAAGGCATAGGTTTATACTCTTGAACCAACCCAACCTAGCTATGAATTTTGCTGAAACAACGGAACAGGAAGTAAGAAATATTTTGCGGGAAATTACCATAATGACCGCCAAATACCTTAATGTTCCTTACGCCCATATCCAGGATACCTTTGTACTAAATACAGAGATAAAAAGGAAAAGCACCCAGCTATCTGCCCTCCTGGCCGATCTTAACTATGCCTACTGGAATTTCTATTATTCTATAAAAGCCCTGTGTAAAAACAGGAAAAATGCCTCTTTTACAGATATGGAACAGGCAAAACTAAAAGTGATATTCGAAAAAAAAGAATCCTATAAAAAGATGATATTGGAAGAGGTAACAAGCCTTCCGGTGCATGTTAACTACCTGGCAAGTAATTAAACAATTAGTTATACTATCAGGCAGGTCATATAGACTTACCTGATAGTATGCAAATTAGTCCTGTAACATAAGTTCCGTGCGGGCGCGGCAGGCGTCGGCGCAGCGTTTGTTTTCCTGCATACAGTCAACGCATACCCTTAGGTTGCTGTATTTTTTACATTCTTCGTAACATAATCTGCTGGCTTCTTCGCACATAGTCAGGTATTGAACCCCCATACGCGAACCTGCTTTTAACAAGCGGGCAGTCTTCATGCAAAGCTCAGCGCAGTCGCTGCAATATTGCACACATTCCATCATTAGCCTGGCATCGTTTATAGAAAGGCATTCGGCCACACATCTTACATTAGTTGAGGCGCAATCCATCAGTTGTTTTACAATAGCGTTGTTATCCAGATTCATAGTCATAGTTTTGCGGTTTTATTGAGAAGATATAGTATTAACCATCTTAAAAAAGATTTGTTTGCTATCCCGTAAGCTTTTTTATTTCACTTTTTTTATAACTTTTCTCAGTTGCCTACAGTTAAAAAAGTAGTTGGATAAAGGAGAGATGGATATGAAATACTTATATATAATAGCAGCGCTAACCGCGCTTATACTTGTAACACCGGCGCAGGCGCAAAACGAAACCCCTGCCGATACGCTACCGGGCATGACTGGTTCATTTGTAAACGTTGGAGTAGGAAACCCACAGTACGGAATGTGTACCCTTATTAAAAATCACTATACAGACAGAAGGATTAAAAACTACAAAAACGGATACAAAATAGTTACCAAAGGCAGGCACGAGGTAATAAGAGTTATAAACGGCAAAGACGGCGAAGTTAAAATAAGATATAGCAACGACAACGAAGGCCTGCACTACAAAAGAAACAAAGGCGGCGTAGAAACCTTCCGCTATATGTACTTTGAAGATTGCAGAAAGATAGTAATGAGAAAAAACAAAAAAGGAATACTTACTATGAATCACAAATCTTCGTTGGACTGGAGAGAGATTGACGAACGCGTACACGATGCCATAGAACGCGGCGTTAATACATGCACTGCCTCGGCCAGACATAAAAAGAAACAATAGTAGGTAAAACATTAACTAGTAAAAAGCCGCCAACAACGGCTTTTTTTATTTACCAACTGGCATTCAATAATAGACGAAGCCTATTCCAGGAAATCTCATCGTAAAATTACTTATTATCAGTTATTTTTGTTTTATGCTGTCCTATTTCTTAAATCTCGTTTGTTATGGGTATATAATTCAATTATTCATCTCAATTAAACTAAATCAATATGAAAGAATTTTTATTTGTATTTCGTAGCGCCCAGGCCCTTAGGGAAACTCAGCCATCTGCTGAAGAACTACAAGCGATGATGAAACCCTGGCAGGACTGGATGGGCAGCATTGCCGCACAAAACAAATTATCTAATCCCGGTGGCCGGTTAGAAACCGAGGGCATAGTTATAAAACCTGATAAGGTAATAACCAACGGCCCTTACGTAGAAATAAAAGAAGCCATTGGCGGCTACATTGTCGTTAAATCCGCCAGTATTGATGAAGCGGCCAAGCTGGCAAAAGATTGCCCCATATTAGCTGCAGGAGGCAGCGTAGAGGTGCGGCCAATTGCATCAATGGATAAATAGTTAACTTATACAATAACGAATTTAAGAAATGGAAGAATACATATTAATTTTCAGGCACGAAGACGGCAACAAAGTAGCCTCGCCGGAGCAAATCCAAATCTGGATGAAACAAACAATGGACTGGATCAGCGGCATCTCAGCTCAAAAAAAATTCATAGGAGGCAATGGATTACTATTTGATGAGAGCAGGGTGGTAAAACACAATAACGTGGTTACCAATGGCCCCTTTGGCGAGATTAAAGAAACCATTGGCGGCTACATTATGGTTAAAGCCAACTCAGTAGATGAAGCGGTGGAGTTTGCCAAGGGCTGCCCTGTTTTGCAGGGAGATGGCAATAGTGTAGAAGTACGTAAAATTGCCCAAAGGGACGGCATACATTAAAAGAGCGATAGCCTCTGCCAAATCGCAGAGGCTATTTTAATTTATGGAACAACAGGAACTACTTCCACACTTATTCAGAACAGAGTTTACAAAAATAACTACTGTGCTCTGTAAACTTTTAGGGGTTGAATACATTGAACTGGCAGAAGACATTGCCAGCGAAACATTCTTACTGGCCCTTGAAACGTGGACGTATAAAGGCATCCCTCCCAACCCAACAGCATGGCTTTATGCAGTAGCAAAAAACAAGGCTATTAATCAAATAAAGCGCAGACGTATTTATACTGAAAAAATTGCCAGCGAAGTAAAAAACTCATCCTCTGATACAGTAGAGCCTGTCATCGACTTATCTGAAAAAAATATTACGGATAGCCAGTTGCAACTCTTATTCACTGTCTGTCATCCTGCTATTTCTACAGAGGCGCAAATTGGCTTAGCCCTTCGCTTGCTTTGCGGTTTTGGTATAGAAGAAATTGCCAACGCTTTACTAAGCAATAAAGAAACAATAAACAAAAGGCTGTTCAGAGCCAAAGAAAAATTGCGCTTAGAAAAGGTGCGGATTGAACTCCCTTCTGAAGCAGAAATATCCAATCGGCTGGAAACTGTACTCACAACCTTGTACCTACTATTTAACGAAGGTTACTATTCCGAAAGTCAGGATAATGTTTTGCGGGAAGACCTTTGCCTGGAAGCCATACGCTTAACCTACCTGCTTGTAGAAAACAAGCAAACCAACCAGCCGCCTGTAAATGCTTTGCTTGCTTTAATGTGCTTTCATGCTTCCAGGTTTGCAGCCAGAAAGAATGAAAAAGGAGAATTAATTTTATATGAAGACCAGGATGAAACGCTGTGGAACTATGAACTAATAAAAAAAGGGATCTATTATCTTCACCAGTCCGCACAGGGCAATAAAATATCAAAGTACCACCTGGAGGCAAGCATTGCCTACTGGCATACCATAAAAGAAGATACAAAAGAAAAGTGGGAAAATATTCTACAACTATTTAATCAGTTACTACAACTCGAATACTCGCCCATAGCTGCCCTTAACAGAACGTATGCCTTGGCCAAAGCAAACGGAAAAGAAGAAGCTATAGCAGAAGCAGAAAAATTGAAACTGGAAGATAACCATTACTATTATACATTACTGGGCGAACTGTATACAGGCATTAAAAACAGTAAAGCAAAAGAAAATTTTAATAAGGCCCTTGCACTTGCAAAAACCCATGCAGACAAGCAAACTATTCAAAAGAAGATAAATAACCTGCCATAGTAATTAGGTATTTATACGCAGCTTATTACTTCAGATAAACTCCCCAAAAAAAAGAATTTAACTTTCTTATACCGATAAGGGTTGCTCTTACAGAGGACTGCTTATAACCGAAACGTTAAATACATCCGCTTTTATAGGCATCCTCTTAACGTGCAGCATAATAGTTTAATAACATAATTAAATGATAAACACTTTCTATTATTTAGTTAAGATTTATACAAAACTGATCTTTTCTGTATTTATACTGGTAGTAGGTATAACGCTTTCTGCTTATGCAGAAAACAATTATCATACATCAATAAATAAAAACAACAGCAATCTTAAACCTCAAAACAATCTTCATTCCGTATCCGATTCCATACTTAGTTATGAACAGGCCGAGGAGCTATGGGGTACTATAGATTTTACTACCATGCAGAGTGAAGTTGCCAACTCTCTTGGTCTATCTATAATGGAGTCTGCTCTTTTTTGGCAATACCTACAGCCAGAAATTTATCAGAATCAATTAGCGTTTCTTAATGGGGGCTACAAGACTGTTACGCTGTTAAATTTCCCACAGTATACTACAAATTTAGAGCAATCGTACATCACTCTCTACCCTGACTTTTTAAATAACCAAGCCATATTTATACAACAAGTGGCGCAGCAAAATGCTGCAAATAATACTACTCAGGTAAATGGCCCTTGTACTAATATGGGCTTCCAGAGTGGTACTACCAGCGGATGGACCACCTACAGCGGCACAGCCTGCGGCGCAGCCAACCTGCTTCCCTGCAACTTAAATGTAGGGGCAAACCCACGTATATCCATTACTACTACTGGCACAACAGACCCTTATATTCCCTCGCTACCTACCGTGGCCCCAGGCGCTACTTATTCCCTTATGTTAGAAGATTATTTGAATGGCGCCAATGCCTCTGCCATAAGCCAGACTTTTTTAGTAACAGCAACTAACAATGTGCTTACTTACAAATATGCCGCAGTGTTGGAAGACCCAACAGGAGCTAATCATACCCGCCCGCAAAGGCCGTATTTCAAAGTAAGACTAACTACGCAAAGCGGCGTAGACATTTCATGCGGAGACTATACTGCCGTAGTGCAGCCGCCTATTGCAAATTTCGATTCGGTAACAGTAAATAATATATTTTTTAATTCTGACGCAGTAAAAGCCAGCAAAACGTTAGATCTTTATTATAGAACCTGGACCACAGTATCAATCCCTCTTACTAAATACATAGGCCAAAATGTAACTATAGAATTTATTGCATCAGACTGTTCTTTGGGGGGCCATAGAGGGTATGCCTATTTATGGGCAGAGTGTTCGGCCATACCAGTGCTAGCTACTAATTATATATGCGTAGGTGAAACCTTGTCTTATACAGCCCCTCCTGGTTTTGCCGCTTACGACTGGATTGGCCCAGGCATAGTTAGCGGAGGCAAGACCCCCACGGTGCAAATAAATCAGCCTGGCTCCTACAGCTTAGTATTAACGCCTTATTCTGATAATCCCTGTCTTGATACTGTTAACTTTACTGTGTTGCCGCGTTGTTTTCCAACACCTGTTAGCGATACGCTTTGCGAAACAACACAAGGCTCTGGCCAGGTTACCGGCGTAAACTTAAACAGTTTTAATAATAAGGTAGTAGCGTATAATCCGATAGGCATTGTTCAGAGCTGGCATACAGGGCTGCCTGCCAGCGCAAGCAATATAGTAAGCGCTCCTACCAATGTAACTGTAAGCAATGGAAGCAAATACTTTGCTCTTATTACTTATCCATCTCCGTCTACTGAAGTAGACACAGCAGAGCTTGATTTTGTAGTAAACAGTCTGCCTATCGTAACTATTCCTTCATTTGGACCATACTGCGCAGGCACAGCGCCTGTTTCTCTTGTTGGCATTAGCCCGCCGGGAGGGACGCTAACCGGAAAAAACGTTAGCTCCACAGGAGTTTTTAATCCTTCAGTTGCCGGAGACGATACTATTAAATATGTATATACCAATGCACAGGGCTGTAAAGATTCTGCAACGCAGATTATAGAAGTAAACTCTCCTTTAGTACTTGTTGCCCCAAACGATACTACCGCATGCCAGGAAGCCCCTATCTCGTTAAGTACGTTGCCAATACCCAATGCATCGTTCAGTTGGTACGACGCCTCCGGGAACTTGCTAAGCTCTACCAATGTACTTAATGTAGCCGCGGGAACCACAACAGCTACTTATTTTGTTAAAGTTATTGAGGGCGTTTGCTCATCAATCGATAGCGGTTTGGTTACGGGTATTCCATTGCCAATTGTAGCGGTTAACGATACCTCCTATTGCGTAGGAGGAACAGGAACTATAAAAGGTCATGTATCTAACAGTGGAGCCATTGCTCCATATAATCCTACATACGCATGGACAATGAATGATTCGTTATTATTAACAGGCCAGTTGCAGCTTCCGGTTAGTTCCCCTGGTTTATATCATTTAACAGTAACAGACCAGGGATGTACAGGAAGCGACAGCGCTCAGGTTACAACTAATCCTTTACCTGTAATACCTTTGCCGCCTGAAGTAAAATATTGTAACGATGATTCCGTTAATTCTGTAACGCTGGATGCGGGAAGCGGCGGCATCCGTTATGTATGGCAACCGGTTAATGACAGCACAGAGCTTATTAGTGTATCTACTCCGGGAACATACACTGTGTATGTAACGAATGTATACAATTGCTCTGCGCAGGCGCAAACACTGGTAAGGCTGGTTTGCCCACCGCGTCTGTTTATTTCCAGCGCCTTTAGTCCTAACGACGATGGCAGCAATGATATTTATGATGTGTACAGCGCCCACGTAGGTACCTTTCACATGCTGGTATTTAACCGATGGGGAGAAATAATATTTGAATCTACGGATAAAAATATTTTCTGGAATGGAGTATACAGAAGCGAGCACATGCCCACGGGGGTTTACCCCTGGACAATTACCTACGAAGGCGATACAGAAGAATACAAAGGCCCTTATAAAAAAGATGGAAGCGTAACCATAGTAAAGTAGTAGTTTACCATTAGTAAGCAAATATATGAAAGCATTAAAAATTTTAGCAGTTATTATACTGCTGGCAACACAGGCATGCCAGCGGGGAATGAAAGATACCGACTACAGAATGACAAAAAAAGAAAAAGAAGCTTCTAATTATCTTTCTAACCAGGCAGAGAAAATAACAAAAGAGAATTTAAAAAACAGATCGACCAACGAAAAGAAAGCCAGGCGAAAGAATGAAAAGATGCAAAAAGACCTTACTGAGCTTAACCACAAAACAAGCAAAGTTAAGAAAAGGCAGAAGAAACATACCGGAGAGTTTAGGCTGTATTCTATGACGTAAAATACTATGGAGCATACTCTGCTCCATAGTATTTTGTCTATTCCCTACCTATTATTAGATTTCTACTTCAGCAGCAACAAATCATCAGCGTCCAACTGTATATTAACTGCGGCAATGTTTTCTTCAAAATGCGCCAAAGAAGAAGTGCCTGGTATTGGCAGCATCCATGGCGATTTGTATAACAACCATGCCAGGTTTGCCTGGGCTTTGCTGGCGTTGTGCTTCTTCGCTACTTTCACTATAGCGTCTTCCTCTGCAGGCAGCGACGTTAGCAGAGAAAAATACGGAATAAAGGGAATACCATTAGCTTCGCAAAGCTCCAATACTTCGCCCGCTCTTGTTTCTCCCATCGGCCCGGTAAACGTAGTTCTTTTGGTATAGCTGTACAGGTTTTGCACCGTTGCTATTTTTCCTTGCGTAAGCGACCACTTCAGTTCTTCTTCATTCACATTGCTTAAACTTACATGCAAAATTTTACCCTCTTTCTGTAGCTCAAACATAGCCCCCATAGACTCATCAAAAGGCACTGCCTTATGCCCTGCAATGCGAAAATGCACTAACTGAAGTTGTTCCAGCTTTAAATGTTTAAGGTTATCCTCTACTGCCTTTCTAAGGTCTATAGGCTTTGCGGCAGGTAGCCAGCTTTTATCAGCTCCCCTCAAGGCTCCTATCTTTGTCCCAATCACAAGGCTGCTGTCATAAGGGTACAATGCTTCCGCTATCAGTTTGTTGGTAACGTAAGGGCCGTAAAAGTCTGCCGTGTCTATGTAATTAATTCCTTTCTCAAGACACTTTCTTAATATTTGTATGCTTTGTGGGGGGTCTAAAGGTTCTCCCCATATTTCGGGGCCGGTAAGCCGCATGGTTCCATAGCCCATTCTGGCTATTGTTAAAGGCGAGTTTGTATTGCCGCCAATTGTTATTTGCTGAGGTATTTTAGGTTGACTTGTCATAGCTATAAAAGTTTCTCAATATTAAAGATTAGCCGCTCAATATCCTTAGATTTTATTGAATTTAATACGTTTTGAGGAGGAGCTCATAGATCAAGTTTTATCAACATCATAAACCCCACTGAGCAAAATCATCTTTAGTTTATAAGCCTGGCAATACCTTGCATTCATTAAACTAAGCTCAATCATGAAAAAATATCTGTTATATACGCTAGCCTCTGTTTTATGCCTGGCATCGCTTGCGCATGCCCAAACCAAAGAATACTTATCCATCAATGTTTATTGTACAGGAAAAGAGGTAGAACTAATAATAAGCACAGAAGACAAGGCTCCGGAAATAACTAAATTTTCTCTTAACTATCAGGAGCAGGGGCGCATGATTATAAATGTAATTGATAAATATGCGTTGGATGGCTGGAGGCTGGTTTCAAATTCATTAGGATATTTTGAACGCCCTGCCTACACAGCCCACAGGGAAGTTTACCTGGAAAGAGACCGAAAGGAAGCAAAGGAATAGTTTGTAAATAAAAAGACGGTTTTCCTGTGCCATGGAGTGTTTCCAGTCTGCTATTATTGGATCATAACGAATAGTAGTAAAATCTCCCGCACACATTTTGGTTGTTTTTTAAATAAGTTTAAATTGCAATAACAACCATTAACCCATGGCTCATAAATTTAAAGCAGTACCTTGGTGGGGAGCGCCCAAAGATTTTAGCGAACGCAAGAACGAACGTAAAATCGGCTGGCTGGAGCTATTCTACGATCTTGTGTATGTGGCAGTAATTGCCCAGTTCACCCATAGGCTTTCTACCCACCCCACCTGGGCTACAGCCGGGTATTCCTTTCTATTGTTCTCACTGGTATTCTGGTCATGGGTTAATGGCAGCCAGTACTACGACCTTCATGGCAACGATGGTATCCGCACAAGGTTCTTAACGTTCTGGCAAATGCTGGCCATAGCCGCAGTAGCCATTACTATACCCGACGCCTTCGATGGCCGCCATCAGGGTTTTGCCATTACCTTTGCTATAGTGCAACTTCTTATTACCTACCTGTGGTGGAGCGTTGGCCTGTACGATCCCGGACATAGAGTATTTAATATATTCTATACAGTAAACTACAGCATAGCCTTTGTTTTGCTGTTGGCATCAATAGTAGTAAGCGCAGAAACAGCTACTATTATATGGATACTGGTATTATTACTAAATCTTACTCCTCCCCTTATAGGCGCAAAAACCATTGTGGGGAAGCTTAAAGAAAAGGGGCAGGAGTTTACCGCTTCTTCTACTATTGTAGAACGTTTCGGGTTGTTCACCATCATAGTATTGGCAGAAAGCATTCTGGGAACAGTAGCGGGCATAGCCGAGGTGCAGAATAAGGAACCCTTGGTATGGATAGCCTTTATACTTAGCATCTTCATTTCCTTTTTGCTTTGGAGCATCTACTTTGACCTTACCAGCGACGAAGCAAAACGTGGCTATGGTTACATGCAGTTACTCATCTTCTTTCATTTTCCACTGCTTGCCTCGCTAGGTATGGTAGGCGCTTGCATAAAAGCGTTGTTGGCGCACATGGAAGCTGGGCTAGATCCTGTAGTCCAATGGATACTTTGCGTCTCGCTGGCAACTATCCTATTTATGATTGTTGGTTTAACCGCCATTATGGAATCAGCGGAAATAGACAGGGCTTATATTCGGCCAACGGCAAGGCTTCTTGTAGTAACAGGGTTAATTATCCTGGCGTTGCCTTTTTTCACTGCCAGCTGCGGCACATTTGCCTTTCTTAGCATTGTGGCCGTTATTCTTTTTATCCCGGTGTTTATAGGAATACGAACCTGGGTGCATTACAACTTTTACGTAAACAGATAGTAGGTGAAAGGGTGCGCCAGGCTCTATACCTGCTCGCATTTTGCAAGTGATAAATAATATAATTTCATCAAACAAGTCGTTGACAAGTCCATTCAGGTACAAACAATGCGTAGTAAAAGCGACAACATCTACCAGTTCACACGTTAGGCTCCTTCTTACTATCCTTGGGCGAAGCAGGGGCGGATGTGCGGATCATAAGGCAGAGCCGTTGTGTGAACGCTGCCATGCCGGCCGTTGAGGCAGGCGATAGTAGATTTTTCTTTACAAGCCAAGAAAATGAACAAATACCTAAGGCAACGAGGGGGTGACATGCTAACTTTGTTTTTTTTGTTTAGACCTATGTTCTGCAATGCGAAATTACCCTTTGAACTTTCAGCTCTGTATCATTGGCACATTTCGCAAAAATCTACAAAACCTGAACAAATAATACATCTCCGAAAAATTATCAAGCGAAATAACAAGCAATAACAACGAAATTAACAAGCGATAACAAGCGCATTAACAAGTGCCAATTTTTTTAGTGTAAGATAAACAGTAAGATTATAGTTTTATAAGTAGCACAAACAAACCCACTTTTCCAATCTAGCTGATAATTTGGGGGCGTTTCACTTAAAACCAAATCGCCTATGCCAGTTGGCATACAAACAAAGTCTTTTATTCTTCGTCTACCTCGGCAAATTCAAAATTCATGTCTGCCAACAGTTCTTTAAACCCTTCTCTTGGAAGGCTGTCCGCAGGCCTGTAGTGCAGGTGTGGGTAATCAAATTCCAGGCTGTAAAGATCTTCGAGCTGCTCAAATCCAAGATCCATGACTTGCTTTATAAAATCATTAAACAGCTCCCCGTCTTGTGTAGAGAGCCTTATTTTCTTGTGCTCGTCAAGCGTTAAGTTAGTCTCACCTTCCAAATAATGAACTACACAATCGATGTGTCCGTTTTCAAGCGTATCGGCTTGGTGTTGTAGTAAAAAACCAATAACAGCTTCCTCTGAGTCAAAGTCTTCTGCTATCCATAGCTCTTCCTGCTGCTCATCCCAATGATCCCAAATGTAAATCCAAAAGCCGTCAACCCCAGGAAGAAAGCCAATCGTTTCAAGAAAAACATCAATAAGGTTGTCTTTCTCTACTACTAGTTCAAACTGGTAAAATCCATCCTCATCTTTTTCGTAGGCCACAAAGCCCTCTTTAATTAAGTTGTATGGAAACTCTCCCTCCTCAGTTCCTTTTACTACGCCAACAGGAGGAATAAAGCCTTTATCAGGATCCTCAATGGGCAAACTAGAAAGAGTAGCTTTCATGTAAACCTGGTCAGAAAGTTTAACCAGGTCGTTAGGTTTTTCAAAGCCCACAACATCGTCCAAACGCGCTGCTTCCGATACATACGGATTATGAAAATTCTTTTCCTGGGCGCAGATAAATGCTTTTGCTAAGGCATCGCCGCAATGTTCTCCGTAAGAAAAGAAATTTCCAACGACTTCTGATACTTCATCTTGTTGTCCGGCAATAACAAAATGCCAAAACTGATTTCCCATTTGTTCCACTTTTACTAGTTACACATGCTTTTCTGCATGGTAAGATGACCTCACCAGCGGACCAGACTCTACATATTTAAAACCTTTACTTAGGCCAACTTCCTTATAGTGCGCAAACTTATCCGGGTGGATAAATTCTGCTATTTCCAGGTGCATTTTAGTAGGTTGCAGGTACTGCCCCAGCGTAAGCACATCTAAGCCGCTCAGCATTAAATCGTCCATAGCTTCGTAAACCTCCTCGTCCGTCTCGCCCAGTCCCAGCATTATGCCAGATTTGCTTCTTTTACCATATTCCTTTATACGCTTAAGCTGCTCCAGGCTACGCTCGTACTTTGCCTGTGGGCGCACCATCTTGTACAGCCTCTCCACCGTTTCCATGTTGTGAGATACTACTTCCTGCCCTGCGCTTATCATGCGGTACAAGGCTTCCCAGTTGCCCTTCACGTCTGGTATTAGTGTTTCAATAGTAGTTTCCGGCGAAGCCTTCTTAACTTCTGCTACTGTTTGGTACCATATCTCTGCTCCTCTGTCTTTCAATTCATCGCGATTTACAGAAGTAAGCACACAATGCTTTACGCCCATCAGCCTTACAGCTTCTGCTACGCGCAAAGGCTCATCGGCATCGTATTCCGTAGGGCGGCCTGTGGCCACTGCGCAAAAAGAACAGCTACGGGTGCATATATTGCCAAGTATCATAAAGGTAGCCGTGCCAGCCCCCCAGCACTCGCCCATGTTAGGGCAGTTGCCGCTCTCGCAAATGGTGTGCAGCTTATTATCGTCCACAATCTGCCTTAGTTTGGCATACTCTTTCCCCACAGGAAGCTTAACCCTTAGCCAGTTAGGCTTAGATGGCCTTTTATTTTGATCTATTACCGGAAGTTCTATCATTAGGATAGTAGTTATTATCTTATGCTAAGTTACGAAGATTATTATTGAGAATCTACTGGTGCCATCCGTAAAACAGGTTCACGTATACAGAGGTGTAAATGTTGCGGTTATAAGTCTGCGCCAATATAGGAATGGCATGCGGATAAGCCTCAACCATTGCGCCTGCTTCTATGCCGGTAACAGAGCCGCCGAACTGCACAAATTGGAACACAAAGCCAGCCTTTAAATTTACGCCTGGAACTACCTTAAGGTGGCTTAAACCGCTAAAAGGCCCTGCGCTACCAAGTATGTTATCATCATTCCCATTGGGGTTATATGGCTGCGTAACTATATTAGGAACGGGGTTGGGCACAGAGTAATCTGTATCGTCATACTCCACCATATAGGCCTTTACCAACCCTACCGTAGCTCCTCCAGCCCATAAAAAATCTACCCGAACTCCCTCCTCCTGAGCAGATGGGAAAAGCATGTATTGCCTTCCATACTTGAAACGTATGGGTATAAGGTCGTTTTCCTTTTTGTAAACGAATGAGTTACCTGTAACAGAACTGGCGGTCTTTATTTCTTTATCGTTCTTTACGTTTACAATCTCTATCTCAAAAACCCTATACCTGTCCTTTTTAACGCGGTGGCCATAGCGAAACATAGCCCCGCCTATAAGCCCGGCGTTGGTATTAAAATTTACGCCGCCTACATATTCCTTATCATGCGGGCCTTCCATTTCCTGTGCAAATGCAGAGGTAATAAGTACGCTGAAGAGAAATAGAAAAAATAGTCTGACAGACATTTTGCAATTAGAGTTTGTACTAACTATAACTTTAATGCTAAACTAAAAAATATAAGCGAGGTTTTTGAAGCGGAATTATAAAGAGGATTTAATAAGAAGCAAAATAGCATTGTGCAATCTTAAACTGCACAATGCCGAATTAGTATTACCAATCTTTGCTCTTAGCAGGATCGTTCTGAGCTTCTTTTATCACGCGTTTTAGGTCGGCTACAGTAGCTTCTATGCCTGCCTGAGTTCTCTTTTTTATATAGCTCCAGTTAGCGGCGTTTATACCCGAAAGGCTACAAGCTGGGGTTGCGGCTTCCATCTTACCACCTGTTACGCTCGGATTTAAGCCTATCTGAACAAGATCGGTAACTATGTACCTGTACTTGCCCTCTTTGGTAAATATTGAAAATTTAAATGTAACCTTGCTCTTTTCTATTTTGCCTTTAGTCCGCTCGTAATCCATTGGAAGCGTGCCATCGTAAACCAGTTCTCCTTCGGCTTCACTTTCTTTACTTGGTTTAAGCCCCTTGGACTGCGCCCAGTCTTTGGCAATTTTATATAAGTCTTTGGCTGTTAGGCCAGGCGTTTCTATAACTTCCAGGTAGGTAATTTTGCCTGTTTTGCTGTCTATAGGCATATCCTGGGCGTTTACCAAAACAGCGCACAAACACAAAAATGCATAAGATAGAATATGTTTCATCATAGTTTAGTAAGGTTAAAATACAGAGCGAATATACTAAGATATGTTTTTTAAACCTGAAATTATTGTATTTTTTGCGGGTAAAAGAACGTTTTTGCCAGAGGTTTATTAAATTATTTTTTGTAAAATGGTTTGCCAACCCGGTCTATATGTTCTTTCAGCTGTTCATTTTTAAGAGCTTGGTAGTTTACCACATCCAACTTGTAGGGTAAGGAAGAGCTTTCAAATTTACCTTGTAAAAACAATAAATCCTGTAGCGCTATTCCTGAATTCATAATGGCAAGGTCAATGTCGCTGCCTGGTTTATAATTCCCTTTGGCTCTGCTTCCAAAAATCCATACCTCCCGTACGTTTGCACAGCTATCAAAAACCTTCTCTATGGTGTCCAGGTCTCGTTCTGTTAATCCCGTATTTTCTTTTGTGGTAATCATTGGTCTACGCGGGCTTACTAAGCTTTTTAATAAAGAACGTATATAGCTCAGATATAACTTTGTAAAATTCTTCCCTTATCTTTTTCTCGCCTTCCTCAATTCGTGTTCGTCATGGTTATGAGAGAGCTTGTTTCTCCATTCCATAGCATCCATCCATGCCTGCCCGTCTTTTATTAACCCATTCTGAAAAGCCTCCCTTAATATAACTTTGGGAGAAATAGATGTAAAAACAAAACCCTGGTTTTCCATAAAATCTTTCAGCGTTTTCCATGCTAGTTCCATAGTAAACTCAAACCGCTGTATAAGCCCGTTCCTTTCCAGTTCAGAGAGATTATCCTTGTTCAGCGCTTCTTCCAGCTTTTTAAATGCCTTCTCAAAATTATGAAACCGTTGCTTCCAGCGAATGTCTTTATTTTCCATTTAATAGGTATTCAATGCTACTATTAATACAAACCATTAATGGTTTTATTCTTAGGGTATTTTACTGTAAACCGGAACCGTAGCGTTTTTGTCTCAGCCGGACTTATTTTCAGTTTCCAGGTCAGTTTGCCGTTCTCTTTGGTATAGCTTGCTCCTCCTGCATCGGCCAGTTCCACTTCTATCTGGCTATCAGTAGGCACAGGAACCTGGTCTTCAATAGTAATATCTACGCTGTCTTTCTTGGTATTACGCACTGCTATTTCATAGCCGTAATCTTCTTTCTTGCTCATACCCAAAAAGCTCTTTTTTGTAAAGTCTTTTATGCGCTTACGCTCAATCACTACCTTCCTATCCCTGCCTAACGAGAATTGTAAAGTATCTTTAGTATTCTCCATATCAAGGTAAGACTGAGCCACATATGTTCCTTCAAAATATACGTTCACATTGCCAGATAGTAAATTAAGTCCCTCCCAAGCTGTTACGTTAGCGACGAGAAAAGCGTCTTTGTCCAGCTTTGGTATTGCAAAATATTTGTAAAAGGCGGGCACTTCAAAATTTTGCACATCCACCAGTTGCCCAATGCCGTCTGAAGGTATAGTATAAGGTACTGCAATATTAAACTCTGCTGCAATGGAAGTTTCCCTTACCTCGGTATAGTCAGCAATACTTTCAGATTCTTTCTGTTCCTCTATCGTATCCATTGCCTGGGGCGCAGGGGCTGCACGCTCAACTGCTCCCATTGATTTCATGTTGGCTTCCTTGTAGTGGGCTTTTTCTTTTTTAGCCACAGGGTTGTAAAAGCTCAAATTCCAGGTATTCAGCTCAGGCTTAGTGCCGCCCTGGCCAGGGTTAGAAGTAGACAGCGTAAGCTTTACCTTATCCCAAACTACCCCTGTACTTTGGCGTACCCGCGCTTTGTACGCCAGTTGTACCGGGCTACGCACATCTTTGGCGCGCAGGTCATAAATAGGGGACCATCCGGCATTATTTACAAGGTAACTGAAGTTGAACGTAGCCGTTTGCGCCGTTTTGGAAGAAACAGCCACCACTACCTTTGCCGTAGACTGGTTTCTTTTGGAATTTAGTTGGTTTAGCTGATTTTGGAAATTGCTAAGCTTCTGGTTAATCTTCTTTAAGGCATAGTCGTCTTTTAATGTGCTATTGCGAATATCCAGCAGCCGGTCGCGGAAAATGTCTATCACATCTTCAAAATCGTCTGGAATTAAGCCCTTTTCATTACCGCCTACTTTTTGGTTCGCCAGTATCATCTGCTCCTCTTTATTTAGCACATCTTTGTGGTTGGTAAGCTCCTCCTGCTTCATTTTGTAGTGATCCACCGAATCCTCCAGACTTACTACTTCCGCTGGCTTTTCCTGACTGTTCAGGTAGTTGAGCGAAGGTTTAACGGACATAATAATAAAATCTCCTTTGCCTGCTACCTGCACGCTTTGCATATCCATAGAGGGAGGCAACCCCTCCAGTTCCACCTCTGTTATGCCCGGTTCTATATTTATAGAGGCCGTACTGCTTATCTGTGCTTTACTAAGAAATACCGTTACTTCTTTAATATGCTCTTTTACAATCTTCTTCTCATTTTGAGCGTAGGCGCTTAGGCCTGAGAGGAGGAAAATAATGGCTATGGTTTTTTTCATGTTAAAAATGCTTTTTTCCGCTGGTTTAAAACCCTTATTTTTGAAAGTTGAAAATACTATACTTGAACCGGTAAACAAATTCAGACGGATAACGAGATTTAATTATGTACCAATATACTAAGCTGATTTCTTTTTCTAAAGAAATCTTTTTGCAGATGGGTTGCAGCGAAGCGGATGCCGATACCGCCTCTAAAACATTGGTTTCTGCGGATTTAAGAGGCGTTGACTCTCACGGAGTGGCTCGCTTAAGCGGGTATGTGCGACTTTGGGAAGCCGGACGTATTAATGCCAAGCCTAATATAAAAATCATACATGAAACGCCCAGCACGGCAGTAGTGGATGCCGATGCCGCTTTGGGATTGGTAGCGGCCCCTAAAGCCATGCAAATTGCCATAGATAAGGCAAAACTGGCAGGCACCGGCTGGGTATCGGTGCAAAACTCTAACCACTATGGCATTGCAGGCCACCATGCTATGATGGCTTTGGACAATGACATGATAGGCATTTCTATGACCAATGCCAGCCCTTTGGTAGCCCCCACCTTTTCCCTGGAGCGGTTACTGGGCACTAACCCTATTGCAGTGGCTATTCCTGCGGGGCAGGAGCCTGCTTTTGTAGCTGACTTTGCCACTACTACTGCCGCCAACGGCAAATTAGAAATGCTGCAACGCAAATCGCTGGAAGCCCCGCTGGGCTGGATACAGGACAAACAGGGAAGCCAGAGTAGCAATCCGCATGAGTTAAAAGACGGGGGAGCTTTACTACCATTAGGAGGCGACAGGGAACATGGCAGCCATAAAGGCTATTGCCTTGGTTCTATAGTAGATATATTCTCTGCGGTACTATCTGGCGCTAACTACGGCCCTTGGGTTCCGCCGTTTGTAAGCTTTTTGCCGCTACCGGCAGACCCGGTAGGCAAAGGTATAGGGCACTTTTTTGGCGCCATGCGTATAGACGCCTTTCGCCCAGCGGCAGATTTTAAGGCGCACATGGACAACTGGATAAAACGCTTCCGCAACGCCCCGGCTATAGAAGGGGAGAAAGTGCAAATACCCGGCGACTTTGAACGTGAAATAAGCAAGGATCGCATGAAGGTTGGCATACCTTTACTGCCACCTGTTGTAAAAGACCTGCAAGAGGTAGGCAAAAAGTTTGGGGTGGAGTTTTAAGAAGTAGCTCTTACCTAATATAACTGAACAGAAATAATTACAATAAAGGATCCAATAGTAAAAAGTCAGATTTAATTAGAACTGGGCTCTTATTTTATCTCATTAGAATCTCACCTGCAACAACTAGTAACTAAGCATTAATATATATTATACAGGAAAGAGGGCAGAAGTTCCCCCTTTCGCTGTATAAATATACTACTACTATACAGGAAAAAGAGCAGAAGTATCCTCGTTCTCTGTATAGGTTTCCTATTATATAACAGACGCGAGAAACGTAAAATGTTTCTGAAAAAAGAGAATATTCTTTTTAAGTATTTTTAAGAGCCCTGTTCCTTAAGGTTTTAAAATTTATATAGTTAGGAAGGGCTTTAGGTGAAACCAGAGAGTATACATCTAGTAAACAAAAGAACAGCTAAAACTTGCCGATGGACATTGAGAGTTAATAGTAAAAAGCCCCGATCTGGTTTAGAACGAGGCTTTATTATTTTATAATGAAATTAGCGAAGGGCTAGTTTTCATTCATTTTCATATATTGGCTATAGGTAACGCTACGGTCTTCGCACCACTGGTACTTGCCATAAAATACTTCAATTAAAGACTTAGGCATATATTTTTCCAGCGTACGCAGCATTACTACATCATACTTTCTATGGAAGTTTATCCAGCACTGGTTACAACTGTTTACGTGCTTCTTTTGCTGCTCTTGGGTGGCAATAGAGTTGTAAATTTCGTCTAAAGGCGCATCGTGTACATTGCCCAGCTTTAAACCCAAATTCTGGCAAATAGGTACGCTGCCATCTGGGTGTATAACAAGGCTGTCTAAAATGCTATAGCATTTGAGTTTATTTTTCTTCTTTCTCCACTCATCATAAAGTAGTAAAAAGTCAAAGTTCTCAACTGTATCCTTTACATTCTTTGGTATAGATTTTTTAAAGAAATTGGAGTTCATGATTTTGTTAGAGTCGTGTTTTGGCACCTCTATCTCATCCAGTTCCAGTGTTTTAAGGGTTTCGTTCTTGGCCAGTACACTCTCTTTTACGTTCTTAATTTTGCCATACTTCAATATCTCGGTATTAACCACTGCGCCAATTTCGGTTTCGTGGGCTTTTTCTATAGTATCGAAGAAAGCGATGTCGTTGTAAACTCCTATACGAACATCTATTCCGTACTTTTTAGTAACCTCAATAACGTGCTCCATATCGTCAAAATTATTGTATGGAGACAGCGTAAACATAAGCGAAATAGGAACCAAGTCTTTGCAGTTCTCTATTACTTTTATTACGCTGTTGTAGCCGTCTTTACCCCTCATGTACAGGTAGGTATCCTTTGTTCCATCCAAAGAGATGTAGAGCCTTTTTGGAGGGTATTTTTTTACGGCTTCTATTAGGTTATCTGGCTGTAGGCAGTTTGATAGTAAATCGAAATTAGGATGGTTTTTACTAAACCATTGTAGTATTTCCAAAGCTTCCGGGTGCAGCAAAAACTCTCCGCCTTCCAAACCTACCTGCGTGTGCTTGCTTACGCATTTGCTCTGCATTATTTCTATCATTTTTGCTTTAGGCAAATGCTTTACTGGCCTTTTTGCCCATATAAGGCAGTGTTTACAGCCAGAGTCGCATAAGTCTGTGCCATAAAACATAAGAG
>FTLB01011984.1_pt1 | contig 26364 bp, 15 predicted proteins | sample 1658291 | NCBI WGS metagenome assembly FTLB01 (sample SAMEA3914812, study PRJEB12502) | metagenome | biome: forest; material: soil | place: Canada | collected 2011-07-07 | depth 0.1 m
CTCGTCCGGATAGAGGACAGCCAAAAGTGCGCAAAGGGTGTCCATCTCCAGGACCTCGCGACCTACCTTGACCAACGAACGGACGCCGCACGCAGGGAGATGAAAGCGCTCGCCAGATAAGACTCGATGGTCCGCTCCAGCCGCTCAGGTTTCCGTTCCGGAACGCGCGTTGCTCGTCACGGCCGGTTCTTGATCGTCGTGCGGACACGTCCCGTCGTCTCAAGCATCCACGCCGCGCTACGGGTGCAGCGTATCTCGATCAAAGCATGGATCTTGTCGAAATCGACGTCCAGTTGCCGCGCGATTATAGGCTCATGATGGGCTATGCGGTTGCGCAACCCCCGAATAGTCTCAAGTTCCGAATAGATATCGGTTCGAATCTGACCGATCGTCTTCTGTTGATCTGCGTTGGGAAATATCTGGCGGAGATAGGTGTTCCAGAGACGTACATCGTAGCGGCTGGTGAACATCTTCTGCCAGAACACGAACTTCAGTTCAGGAATGACCTTGCCGGCAGTATTCATGCCCTGCCGCGCCTGTTGCAGGTCGCGCCTTGGGTTATACCCTTTGGGCGGGTACGGCAGACTCTGCTCGAAACCAACTGACCAGGGCCACATAGGGCCATAAACGGCCTCGATACCTTCGCAGACCGCATTACGAATAACGACTTCGCACAGATGCAACGGCGCCATGAACTCGCCGGACACCCGGGCATTCCACGCATAGAGCTTTAAGACTATGGGATCGTCCAACGATACGGCGCCGGACGCCGCCTGGTAGGTCGACATTCGAGCCGGAGAGATGCTCCGCGTAACCGCTTGAATTGTGATCTTACTTGACATTTTGAGGTCAAAAGCCTACTTAACGGTCACTCGCCTTTGGAGTTGTTGGCGCAAGCCTCCCCCTTAGGACAAACGATAGTTCAGGAAAGCCCGCCACTTTGGCGGGCTTTTCTTTTGATATCAGCCAGTAATTGAAAGTCCACCGATTCTGCGGTCGACCCGTTCGCGTACAACTCGTGTGAAGGGAAGCCTACCATCAGCCCTCGATCGCGTCGTCCCACCACCCGCCAGTTGGGCCTGTTACGGCACGACGATCGACAAGCACATGCTTTCGTTTCGCCGCTCCCGGATCCTGGGCCTTGGTAGAGACGCAAATCACGGCAACTTTCCACTCTTCCATCCCCTCCTGGGGCGCCGGCATTACGCCACCCAAGATGATCAATCCCAAGCGATCCAAATCAGAGGCTGCCTTTAGGATGTCCGAATAAAGATCTCGGCGACGACCATCGCTCATCTTGCCATCGTTCAGGCTTTTAACTTAAGGAGGCGGTCGTGGGGGAACTAGATGCCGTTATGATATCAGACCAATGGTTGACTGGAATGCCATTCAGGTTGAATCCCGCGCTGATACATGTCAGACATTGTGTAACGTCCAGGGGCGGGGAAAACGGCAATTTTGACGGCGGAAATACTGGAACAAAGGCTGCTAGCGCACCTTTCTAAGAGTGCGAAACAAGCCTCCTCAGGTCAGATCACGCTCTTAGAGGTGATAGACGAATCTGGCATTTGGCCGGATCCGTTCGACGGCTTATTTTCCAGCTTTTCAGACCACTCGTTTGATTCTGCCATAGAACGCTTTCCCGCATTGTTGTGTGCGGCAGCAACTGAAATTGGCTTTCGATATGAAGGCGTCGGAAGTGTATTTTGGCAGGCGTTTGAAGACGCTCTCGGGACACCGATTGCCACGGCCTCCAGACCCAAATTAGCTGACGCATTCTCAGCGCTCGCGGCGAAGTTTTCGCTCGTGCGTCCCGAGGATACGGCCTTTAATCGCCAGTTTTCAATCATATCCTGGCCGATCATAAACGCGCTGATGCCCTTCGAAATGGCACCCTCGGTTGGCCGCCTTCTAGCCCGCGGTCCCGTGTCACAATCATCGACCAGCGGCACACGAAGTGACCTCCCCGCTTTACGAATCTGGGCCTCGGTGTGGGAAGGGGCCAGGCTTAAGGACTGGCTACGGAACGACAGTTGCGCCAGTCGCGTGCTGAACTCTCTGCTTTGCAATTCGACAATCCCGCGCCTGAATCCGATTACTGAACACCGTTTGCACGACGCATTCGTCCGCCAGTCGGACGCTTATTTTTCCCTCAAAACAGCGACACGTCGAAGGGCCGCGAGCAAGCCTCTCAATCTATCCAAAGATCAAGGCGAACTCACACTGAACAAACCCGACGGCAGTTTCCATCTTACCGTCAGTTGGTCTCCCCTTTCCGTGAATGTGTACGAAGCCGCACGGGCAATTGCGTCGGCCCGAAATTGGCGGCCCAAGCTTTGGGGAGAAGGGCCGGCAATTCACGCAGAAAAGGCGCTCGGATCACTCCCCATCGTGCTGAAGCTCACAGCTTTCCCTCCAGAACACGATTGTCCATTTACCCTTTTGGAGGAAACGTTCCAGGACTCCGGGGTCGTATCTGCACTCGCCGCACGAACGATCAATTGGACCTCGCCATTCGTCTTCTTGCGCGACGAGGACGACCAAACCGCAGGGCAGCTTTCTCCTCCTTTAACTAAGGAGGCCGGTGCGGTTTGGATCATGGGAAAGTCCCTTCAAATGCCTGGGCTTCCGGTTGAAGGTGAACTTTACGGTGTGCAAATCTATGCCGCCGACCTCTCCAACGACGCCCACCGAGCCATACTGAAACGTCACGACCTCTGGTCGTCAAACAAACCCGATACCGAAGTCGTTCGAGCCAGTCTGGACGCCATTACCCTGCCCAAGGGCCGCGTCCGCACGAATGAGCCGATACTGCTAAAAACTTCAAAGGGTCTACGCATCGAACGGATCAGTCGGGTCGGACGCACGCCGAACAGTGGATTAACGATCACCGCTGTCGAACCGCCAGCGCCCGTAGAGGTAACACCAAACATCTTCATTTTTGAACGTCAAGCCGCGTTTGACGCCCTGGTGGAATCCCGCCTACGAATCCGAGTTGAAAGTGCAATTGGCAACGCCTCTTGGACTTTTGAAGCTCTGTTAATGTCCGGAAGCGAAATTATCAGCTTTGCCAAGCAAACTGTGCGCAATGACGACGGCATGCTAGGCGCAGACGAACCTGTCTTAAGGGCACTCCAGGCCGACAGCGTTCGAGCCCGCCTTCTTGAACTGGGTAAAGCCCAGTTGCGCGTCCGTGTACAAGGCTTTCCTTGGGAAGCCGTCCGCGTCGAGCGCATAGAAGGGGAAGTTAACTGGGATGTGGATGATCCGGCAGTCCAATATGGTCGATCGACTGAGATCGCAATTGCCCTAACCAATAGACCACACCACTTTATCCCGCCTTCCGCCATAGTGCCTCAAGGCGACGCACCCAAAATATGGGCCCTTATCTTTCCCGACGGAAGATTTGCGCTTCCGGCAAAAATCTACTCCCCAAAACAATTTCATTTGGCCGACCTGTCGTCCAACTTTTCAGACACCAATGGAGGGCGACAATTATTTGCGGCAGGCGCAGGTGTCTTGGAATTGGCTCGAAGTCGAACGGCTTGGGCCTCGGCCGATTGCGGAACTCTCGGCGATCTCTCGGTACGCACGCGAGTTACTAAACAATTTGAACGCCCCCTCGTTTCGTCCCTTTGCGGTCTTGCCTGGGTCGCGAAAGAAGATGGGCTTCCGCCAATCCAGTCTCCCGCAAAATTGCTGCTAAACAGCGTTATAGAAACGGGTCTCGTTGGAATTCCGCCAGAGTTTGAACAAGGCGATCTCAACGCCCTGGTAGCAGATTTTTCCGCCTTATTGTCGGCTATGCAGCCGGAATGCTTCACCAGCGGAACGCTTGATAGCGAAGCAACTGATCACGCGTTAAACCAAGCTTTTGAACAAGTTATTGAAGAAGGCCACCGCGCCGGCAGGTTGGGCCAAACGGACCCCGCCGACTACGACCCTGGCGCACCGTCAGACGTTTGGCTCGATGGCCTGAGCACCGCGCTCTCAGAAATTCGCATGACATCATTTCTCGAACTGATAATACCGACGGCCGGCGCTAAGTCCCTCGCTGCGCGCACCTACTCACCCTCGACCGTTGCCGAAGCTTCAATGGTACTCGCCGACTGGAGCCAAGCCTGGTGTCTCCCGCGCGGTCAAATTGACCGAGATGTGGCCCTGCACGCGTTGAATTTCTGGCTCAATCCGACAACCTCAGACCCGGACGCAGTCATCAGAACCCTCGCGCGCGACCCGTTCCTCACACGAGGATCACGCTACATAGCCCTGCGAACAATCAGGAGTGAATACTCTTGAGCAATTTCCTAACGCGCTATTGGCTTAAACTACATGCCGACGCCCGGCTCGTTGATGCAAGCCAAACTCTCCTGGGCGCCATGGGGGTGGCGGCATTCGCCTACCCCCATCAAATAGATACAGTCGAGCGGATCGCCACAGACACCGCCTGCCGTTTCCTCTTGGCCGACGAAGTTGGCCTGGGCAAAACCGTTCAAGCGATCATGGCGATGAGAGCGCTTATCTATGGCCGAGAAAAAGGACTAAAAGCTGCACTCGTCGTCCCTGATGACCTAGCCGAGCAATGGCAAATGGAATTACTTTGCCGAACTCAAGTTGGTCGCGAAGGCGTCGTTCGGGAACCCTATGTCGACACTGAGGACACTGAGGACGAATTCGTTGGCCCGGGCGGCGTATGGTTAGATCTTTGCCGCGCAGGCTTGTTGACGAGCGGATCGGTCACCCTTAACGCAAAACGCTATGACCTTCTCCTCGTCGACGAATATTCAAAACTTAGCCAGCAAGTACGCGACCTCGTTGGCCAGGCAGGTCGCTCCATACCGAATCTGCTATTACTCACCGCAACACCCGCACTTCATGACGAGCGAGTGAGGCGGGAGATTTTTTCTCTCTTGGAGCCTGATATCGCCCGCACCGCACTTGCGCAGGAGATGGACCTACTTGACTTACTTCAGCAGCGAGAAATTGAAGCTGAAGCCCTCATTTCCGGGGACATGTCAGAACCCGAACAAAATCAAGCGGAAGCCGGCGAGGCACGCGCGTATTATCGCTCGACACATTCCCTTTTTCGACGCGTCATCCGCACGCGCCGTGCAGACTATCCAGAAGCTCTCCCCCAAAGGCTCTATTCGCCAATCGTCGTGCCAACGACCGATGGCGAGGCTAAGAGAATAGCCGCAACGAGGAAATTCCTTGCCCTTGCATCATCTGAAGGTTTTCAACTGAAGGCGGACAGGCTCCTTCAAGTGGCCTGCCGCAGTCCAGATTCCCTGGCCAGTCGCCTGACGACCTTAAGACGTCCGTCAAGCGCCCTTGCCGCGGCGGGACGTGAAATTGAAGACGCCACCAAAGATCCGGGCGACGCCAAGCTTGACGCACTCGTAGACCATTTGGCTGCAACTTTTCATCGCCAACCCGACGCCCGCGTTTTGGTCGTCGTTGAAGATAACCCGTCGGTCGACTATGTCTCAAAAGCCATAGAGAAACTTCTTCCGATTAAGGCCGCGCAGATGCGCCGAGCGGCGCGTCAATCCCAAGCGAAAATCGATGTCCACGTCAGTGAGTTGCGTGAAGTTGTTGAGCCGTTTGAAACCGGAGATGCCCGCGTCCTCGTGGCGGCTGACGTCGCGTCGGAAGGTCATAATTTTCAGTTCGCCACCGAGATAGTCTTTTACGTCCTACCTTGGGACCCTCAGGCAGTCGACCAATGGATTGGCCGCCTTGATCGCCTCGGCGGCAATGGCCCGCCAGGCAAACGCACAGTCAAAATAACACCCATAGTTTCCAGGCAGTCGATCGAAGCGAAGATCCTTGAAGTTTATGAAGCCGCGGGCATATTTTCGGGTGGCATCGTATTTGATGAAAACGACTGGCGCAACCTGGCTGAAGCTATCGACTCCGCCGCATACGGCAGCGAAGCTGACTGGCGGCGCCTTGTAGACGAAGCGTCTAGCAATCGTCATCGGGAGGAAGGATGGCGCAATTTATCGACATTTCCTCCAGAGAACCGCCGCCCTGGAGCCAACAATTTGTTTAAGGTGTACCGGGAGCGGCGCTATGCCTTGCCACTGGCGGGGCCATCAGTCGGAGGCGGAAACTGGTTCAAAGAAAGGGAAGCGGGCGCCAATCGCCTCCTAACCATGGCGAAGGAACTCGAAGTTCTCGATCTACGTCAGAAAACCGACGCCGCGACAAAGCAAAAATACGCCACTCTGGGCTACCACCCGTTGAATGGCAGCCACCCCCACATCCTAATACCTGAGATCGATGAACGGCCGGGCACGTTCCAGCCACTGATTTTCGCTCGGGCAAATCTTACAGCACCGCCGACACCAAAGATTAACGGTAGACGGCTGCACTTTTTTGATCACGGCAATCCCCTACATGGCTCCGTAGTTTCATCTTTCGCGAGTCTCGACATACGCACGGGCCTTGATCGCGAACATGTGATTCAGTTCGACGACGGCCACCCGTACTCACGATTGCGGGGAAAGCATGTCGTACTGTTGACCGGTGTGCTACATCCAAAATTGCCGAATTTCGACCTGAGATCGATTCAGGAAATTGGAACGGCCGGAGAAAGTAGCGCTGAGCGGGAAGCCATGGCGACCTTTATCAGAAGGGCGCACGAGGAGTACCTTGCCGACAACCGCTGGTTCGCCAATCTCTGCGAAGCAAAACTCTTCTTGTTGGCAGGATGTAATTCGAACGAAGGCATCAAAGTTTTAAAGTCAGGCCCCTTTATTGGCTCCGACCTAACGGATGGCTCTCTCCCTGCCGTGGTTAGCGAACGAACCATTTCCGACCTCCCAACCCAGAACAAAGTCAAAGCGATCGTTGCGAGTTTAGAACAAACGCTCAGCGAGCGATCGAGCGGGCATTTGACCGAGTTGGCGGCGAAATTGCGCGCGGCAGTTCCGCTTCGGCGTTTTAAGTTACTCGCCGAAAGCACCGAAACAACCAATAGTTTCGCGCACTGGGCGCGGCGCGAGCAGATTCGGGGCGGTAATCTGGCGCCAGATCATGCACGTCGACGCGCCGCAAAATTGGCGATCGAACTGAGCGAATATGCACAAGATTTTCGCATATCTCGGATTGATGCAGCCCTAAGCGGCCTGAGTTCGGCTAAACTTGAAAATAAAAGTTTCTGCGTTTTGCGAATTCAATAGCCCTACAACCCTATCAAACCTTCGACAAACTTGATGATCGAGGGCGAGACCTTCCATCGCCAGGGGCCAACACCATCGGCCGTTAGTTCCATTATCCGCAGTATCTGCAACGGCGGTGGTAAACAGAACTGAATGACATCTTCCCTTAATTCAAACACTCGATCACCCTGCGACGCGGTCTGTCCGACAACGGCCCAGCGCCAAAGATCCAGTTCCGGGGTATCCCACACTCGCCCCTCCTTCCCCCCAAAATTGACGACACAGCGCTTCCAACCGATCGCCGTCTTTCGAACAGCGCAAAATGTTCCGGCTTGATCAGGCTCCTGCCAGCGACCTTCCACTTTAGCCGCCTGTGGATTTCCAAAGAACGTGCCGCGTCCTGCGAGAACACGAACATTCCCGCCAGCAATATCCGTTAAGCGTTCGCCCCTAGCCGCCATCCCAACCACGTGCGCAAATAATGCCATCGCGCCCCCCGTCGGGTCGTCGCGCCCCCCGATTTGTAAAAGCGCCAATCTCCAGTCGCTTACTCCAATTTCATCGAGTAACGTCATCTTTGGAACTCCGAGATCTGCGGGCAAGTGACTGAATTTGCGCAAAAAGTCCTTTCCGTTCTCGCGGTCGGACTGTGCTCGGCCGAGTAAAACAAATCGACCCGTCTCCACTTCCACAAGTCGAGCCGGCGTAGCGACATATGCATCACGAGTTCCTGTCACCAGGGTAGCGCAGTCTCCGAGGAGGATCATGCGCCGCAGCACCTCATCGATTTTGTCGACAATTACCTGATCTTGTTCGAGAAATGGCGCGTAGCTCTCCAAAAGCCCACGCCGGATAACAGCGCGGGGCAGAAATCCCGCTGCAGCTAAGGCCTGACGGATGTGAAAGGCTATGGTCGACAGGGACGGTAAACCGTCATCGTCCAGATCGGCCCCAATAGCATTTGCCCACGCCTCCATTTAAGCTAGACTCGCTTCATCGAGTTGGGCGGTTGTGCGCGCCGAGACAGTCTGCAAGAGATCCGTGAATGCGCCTTGACAACCGATCACAACCAGATGGCTTCTGGCCCGAGTGAGGGCAACATATAAATCGCATTCCGTAAACGTAGGTCCACATCCCGCCAGGTCGTAAAGGATGACAACATCCGCTTCCAGACCCTTAAAGCTTCGCGCAGTCGTACAGAGTAAACCACCCTGCTGGCGCCATTCTTGGGCAGACTCGATGATAGGAATATTGGCTACATCAACCCATTTTGCGAGGATGCCTTTTCGCCATCCCGTAGGTCCGATAAGAGCTATTTGATCAGAGCGCAAACGATGCGATTCCGTCAGGCGCCTAATCTCACTTTGCAAGACGCCGGGAATGGCCGCCTGTGAGTTCGCGATGGCGAACCGCACGGGGCGACCAAGAGGCGCCATCTCGAAAGGCTCAGCCAAAATCTTCGACGCTTCAGACGCGAAGGCAACAATACGCCGGGTATTGCGACAATTAAAATCGAGGTGCAGCACCGCGGCGCCCGGCAAGGGAGGATCGACGGGATCCCGCCTGAGGCTTTGATCACGGTCCAAAAATGCCCAGATCGGTACCGCATCACTAAGACCAATAAGGTATGCGAGCGCGTCCCACCAACCCGGGCTGAAATCCTGAGCCTCATCTACTACTAAGGCGTCAAAAGGAGCTTCGTCAGCATAAATGGCGGCAGCAACAGCGGCCATTTGATCCGGGACGATCTCATCCCAATACTTGGCTATGTCACCAACGGGCTGCAAACTGCCACCGCCAGCGCGAAGAACATCGGCAGCCAAACCGTGGAAATTCCTGGTTGCAATCTTGCCTCCGCCACAAAAACTATCCTGAGACAATTGCTCGGACAGCCAAGTCGCCAATTCGGCATTGAAACAGGTGAAAAGGACTGACTTTCCCTCGGATGCAAACTTTCGCGCCCGCTCAAGCGCCAGCATCGTTTTTCCGGATCCCGCGACACCATGGACTATGGCTCTGTTGTTAGTGCCGAATCCACGGAGGATCTGCATTTGCTGCCGAGTTAGTTGGGAAAGGGATTGCGCCGCGTGATCAACGCTGATTTTGATGGGTTCATAGAGCGTGAACTCCGGCGCCAGAGCGCGCCGAACGTCATCAAATTCACGGACCGTCAGTTCTGCTTTTGCCGCGCCGAACGCACCGTACGCTCGCGCGACAGCCGTCTCGATGTCCGGCATGTCATCTGAGGTGATGATTGTCTGGACGGGCAAATCGGAAGGCGGCTGGTCTCGGAACACACAATGGGGAAAGGCAACGGAGGTGGCGAAGCGAATTTTATCGGCGACACCGTTCCCACAAATTTGCTCTACACGCTTTTTCAACGCTCGACAGGCTCGGCGCACTTGCTTCGCCGGATCGCGAATCTCCTTATGCCCCCCTCCCTTCAGCATCCGTACCCAGCCGCGATTTTTTACACGAATTTCGCCTCCCTTGGCCTCGATCACGAGGACGCCAAGGGTACGGTGAAGAACCACGAAATCCGCCTCACCCTCTCTAGCAGGCGCATCAGTATCTTCGCGTCCAGGTGTCAGCCATGGGAAGGAATGAAATATGAGATAGTCATTCCCGAGCCTCTTCTGAAACGCGGACATCAGCAGCGCTTCAGAGTCAAAATCCATCAAGTCCGGATCGACGGACGGTATGCAAATTGCCATCGTTAAATCGGCCTCACCAGGACAGCCAAAGCTTGGACGCTCGCGGGATCCGCGATGAATTCACTGGCACACTCCAACCGATCCGGCCTTGCGCGGTATCTTATTCTGACGCCTGAGTTGGACGGCTGTATCATGCCAACAGTCCACTTTCCGTTGGTAGCGCCGAAATGCCCGCTGTCGGTTCGGCTCAGTAAGTAAAACTGTTTCGGATCCGGCGTGCCAGTGATTGGCCTAAACAAGCACGGTGTTCCTTTAGGGATAGGAACGACGCCCCCGAGATTACTGTCCATCGTGTGAGCATTCACTACCATCACGAAATCGCCCGATTCAAAAGCTCCCACGTCCACTTTCTGTGGGACGTCGGTCGCCTTAGGACTCAATATTTGGTCTGGGCTCAGGAGCGGCGCACCGCCGTCGGACGGCTGGAGACGTCGGACCACTGCGGCCGACCTTTCGAGTGCCTTGTCCGTCGCCAGGGGGAGTGACCGATCCACCAGCAGAATATCTATGGCAATTACGTCGCCGTGCTCCGCGGCAAACTTATCGGCGCTTTTGTTGCCGGGGACATTCGGAATTAGCGGGTGGCTCAGAATAATAGCGCGGCTCCCGTCTACCGCTCGCAATCCCCCGGAAGATACTTCGAAGGCGGCGCCGGTGTCGTTAATGTCCTCGCACAGCTTCGCCAATGCTCGATCCATCCAGGCCCCATCAACTTGAGGCGGAATCCCGAGAAAACATGCCTTCAGAAGATCAGCCCCGAGACGGCGGTCCAAGTATGCGTGATCAAACCGATTTTTATAGGAACGCAGACATTGATAACAACTGTCTTCACAATCGCAATCGAGGACCGCTAAGGCTCTCTCCACCAACAACTCAGGACGCGAGGCGGCGGCTTTTACAAACCCAGCTCCGCCGGCCGCCTGGTCGTAGATATACAAATCCAGGAACCCGATACCACCACCGCCAGGCGCGAACCGATAATCGCCATCAATATCGCCGGGTTCGAGGTCTGTGCTGGCGGCTTGCACCAGTGCCTCGACTGCCGACTTAGCGGCAATGGTCGTTGCGACCCGATTCGGATCTAGGTCCCAAGGTTCCGGCGGCTGAAGCCTAAAGACCGCGATGTCCGTTTTGAACTTGTTACCAATGACAATATGCGCCGTGCGACCGCTACAAGACTCGCTCTCATAAAACCGGCGTGGGCGCGGACGATCGTGCGGGGCAGCGTTTTGACCGAGTTGCCTAATCGCCGGATCAAGGTCAGCCGGCTCCGTCCGACCACAAAAATCGCAATACCGAAATCCTTGCGCCAGAGAACTTTGCGTACCTCTGTTGGTTACGACCAACTCCAAATTGTCGCGCCAGGCTTCCCAGCCAGACCCGATGGGCCAAGACTTCCCGCCGACACGTTGGGTCGGCTGAAAATGAGGTGCTTCCAACTTTGCTCGGGTCGGCCGACTGTTCGTCGTCCCCTCCAGCCGCGGCGGCGCTGGCGCCATACCTGGTGGATGAGAAAATCCAACAGGTCGAATCCAACGCTGCGCCGGCCCCATCCCTCCAGGGGTCAAGCAGGCTGGGCAGTCCTTCGTCTCTCCCAGGGAAGCGCCATCGTCCTTGTTTTGCAGGACCGCGTAATCACAGATCTGACAGTGAAAATACAGTTTGCTGTCAGCATACGCACTGCGCCGTTCCTGCTCGAAGGCGCTCCAAATGCCAAGCGACACATGACGCTGCGAATCGATCCAGACGTCGTGCCCCGGCGCATATTGCGCGAGCGCCGCGTTCAGCGACTGCTGCGGGGAGTACCGCAGACTTGGCGCGAACGACGGTTCATCGTCCTCAAACACTGCGAAAGTTGCGACATCCGTAGGGAAGGCATATCGCGGCATGAGACCCAAAGCGAATAGCTGATCGAGCAATTTGGTCGAGGAGGCGACCGTCCGATCATTGTCGTCGGCATCGTCAAATTCGTCCATATCGTCATCCTGGTCGACTGCCTGACGATCATGGCCCCCTTCTGGCTCGATTTCGCGCGCTCCCAGCTTTTCTTCCAAAAGACGGGGCCACTGCGTTAACAACTCCGAGCTACGTAACGCCGGGCACCAAGCCACGAACAGTCTGTCCAAATCGGCAACAAGGCCGTCCTGATTTTCGACAATCCACTGTTTGAGGCCGGCTAACGAAAATCCTTCTGGGGCGCCGTTTAGAAAATCGCGTGTCAGGCCCAACGACTCAAAAATATTGGCGCTTTCCACGCCCGTAATGCGCGCCTGCTGAAACCGGCCAAGCAAGAAGGCATATGCCTGCCGCTCCGCGATGACTGGGTTTTCCAGGTTCAGAACTGGATCAGGCGCGGGCCCAGCCACGATCGGGCCTGGATCACGAAAAAAGCTCTGGTCATGGCTGTCTGCACCGCAGAACATCATTACGGTCGAAAGTCCTGCACCGCGACGTCCCGCGCGACCAGCGCGTTGCTGATAGTTAGCGCGACCTGGAGGAACATTGCGCAGCGCGACAGCAGTAAGGCCACCGATGTCGATCCCCACTTCCATCGTTGTGGTGCAACTAAGAACATCGATTGGATCGCCCGCCTCTCCCTCGACTCTAATGGGAACGTCTTGAAATCTAAGCTCATAAGCTTCATTTCGGGAAATAGCCTTGACGCTACTGGTGTCATTTAGCTGCGCCGAGTGCTCCTCTGCGACAAGTTGGTGCGGCGCATACTCTTCTTGATGTGCAAGAAGTCGCTCCGTGCTCCTTCGGAAAAAGCTCTTCCGGCTCCTGAAGACCTGGTCATCCAAAGGATCAATTTGACGCGTTGTACCAGGGCAGACGGGGCAGCGCCCCTCCAGAAGCGGACTCTGTGGCGAAACCAGAGTGCAGACGTCACATCGCCTCCAAACAAGTTGATCCCCAGAGACCAAGCTTACTTTTCGCGCGCTGATTTGGAACGTAGCCGTGTCTTGAAGCGCAAAGATACGGCGAAGTATTGGCAGTCCCTGGCTTTCGAATTGATTTAGCCATGCCGCAAAGCCAGCCTTACCAATTGCATCGCGAAGCGAACTTTTAAACTTGCCGTTCCAAGTCGCCAGGCTGTTCGCGCCAAACCGGCCTTCCAGGTCGGACGGCGTACTGCTAATCTTTATGCTGCGAGACTGAAGGCCACTCCATAGCCAAAGGTCGACAACTGCCTTTCGGGCATCTTCTGGGGACAGGCTGTCGATCGCCGGCGGAACCAGTTGTGCCAAGTCCTGGAGATCACCTCTCCGCAGTCTCGAAGTGACCGATCCCAAAGCAAGAGCGCTCAGGCCAGTATGCTTGTCCTGCAACAGCGCATAGAGGTTTTCAAAAACCGAAGTCGGCGTCCCCGCCGAGGTTGTCAGTGAAAGCTCTGAAATTTCATCGGACTCGCTCTCAGTATCCTCCAATAGCGCCTTCGCTTTTCGTCCACATTCAGCGAAGAAGCCATCATCGCCCACGGGCCGCAACCGAACCCCGTGAATCGCCGCGCTCAATGCCGCCGCCATCGGCGCGTCGTCCAAAGTTGGCTTGTGGCTCGTAGTACCCAGTTCGGCCATTCCGTCGATGAGGAGCGGTCGCAGACTGTCCCGAAAGGCGAACGTCTTCATTACCCCGGCCAGCCGCGAAGCCGTCTGACGGCCGTCGGAAAAAACCAAAGCTTTCCGCCCCTTAAGGGGAGCTCTTGATTCTGGACGCGGAGCCTGCTCAAGGACTTGCACGGCGACCAACTGCTGGAAGGGTTCTTCACCCTTGGTTTGGAGGTCGCTGATTTGGTCGCCCTTATCGTTGCAGCGAGGGCAGTTGCCAAACCTTCCCGGCAAGCCAGGCGTATGCCAGATCTCCCGAACTCGCTCCCCATCCCCGTCCAACCGAGCCGTGAGGACATCGAGGAACGCCGGAGACGCCCCCGCGTTATTCATCGCGTTTGTATGGGGGCTTTCCAGACAAAGATGAGCAGGTCGAAGTGGGTTATCCTCACCACCATAGTTGGCGCCGTCATTAGGCCAAAAATGTTGCGCTCCAGCCGGCGAACCCGCAAAGGCGTTTGCAATCGCCAGACCACACGAACGACACGTGTGCAGTTCGAAGACCTGCGCCCCGCAATCGCAGTGCCGGCGAGGTTCAGCAAATAATGCGCCCGTGGGACCGCCACGCAAATTTTCATCTAACGCGGTGCAACTTGGATCGATACAGGCCCAGACGCCAGGTAAACCGCGAAACATGAGATGCACACGGGCTGGCAAGAGCGGGGGCTGATCCGAAGATTTCTTTGCCATGCTAGCCAGTTCAAGCAAGACGTCCGTGGCATGTAATGCCGCTTCAGCCTCCGCTCCTATGAACAAGATCCGGCTGAGTTCCGAAATACTTTTCGCAGCGCCCCGTATGAGATCTGATGTTGCATCAGCCTGCGCGCCAGAAGTCACATTAATTAACAAGGCGACGACATCGAGTTTATGCAGGTAATGCCAGATCGCACCGGCCAACTCATCACTGACCCAAGTCGGTCCTACGCCAGTTGCCTCCCCCGTCCTCTCTGCCCCCTCGCGGCCGAAAATAACTGCGTGCCCTTCAGTTCGAACGTCGGTCACGACAGCGAGATTCGACTCCAGGAAAACACGTCCGGGTCGGTCAATCTGGACTACTTCCCCAATAATCTGTCCGTCGGGCCCCAACCCAAAAACCTCAACCCGCCCAGGCATGACCTTTGCCATCGGCTCCAACCAAAACCGAGGCCGACTGTCCAGTGGTGCCCATTTAAGCAAGGGTACGATGGTTTTGACTCTGACGCGCGTGTCGGCCGAAGCGAGATGCCGCAAGTCACATTCGGCAAAAACTGACGCAACCTCACATGCTGCTGGCCTTGCGCCGGGAACAATACGTTTCTCCCCGCCCAGCACCACAATCTTGGCCGCATCAAGCCCTGTAAGTTGCGCCGCGAAGTGTCGAGCTGCTGCCGGGTCTGAAAACGACGCGCTCGTGCAGATGAATTGCACTCTTGATAAAGGAAGTCTCAATCTATCTAGGAAACGTCGAATGAGATACGCAACCTCCGTCCCATTCGCACCCCTGTATAGGTGAGATTCATCAAGTATGAAAACGAATTTTTCATCCGGGCATTTCTCAAAATATCGCCGACTTTCGTCAAGTATCGAGCGTTCAATTGGCCTCAAAAGCATGTACTCCAGCATGGAGTAGTTTGTTACTAGCAAATCCGGCCCTAACAACTGCATCTCATGGCGAGATAACAGTTCTGAATCCTCTGGACGCTCGATGGCGCGAAGCGGATTTCCTAGGTCATCCTCCCAGCGTTGATTCCTTGTCCCGAACCAATTGCGCAATCCGTCCGTAGCCCCGACGCGAGAGTCCGCCTTACTGGGCCACCGTCCACGTCGCTTCAAATTATCGACTAACTCAATTGTGGCGGCGTCACCGGCACGAGCGGCATCCTCCAAATCCAGGTAGAATCGAAGCGACGCCAATTTCCGCTTGTCGCGTTCCGCTGTTCGGCGCCCAGGGTACAACGAGCGTCCTGTGTAGCGGCCAAACTTAACAGGACGCCCGCCGGCGGCGGCGAACCATTCCCTCACCTGCTCGTTGCCTAATAAATTTCTCAGTCGGCCAAGTTGATCGTTGACCAAAGCATTCATGGGGTACAGCAACAGACACCGGACGCCTCGCTCCTCGAAGTGATCAGGACGATTTGTGGCCTCTTCAGCAAGCCGCGCCAGGACCGGCAACAGAAACGCCTCAGTTTTGCCAGAGCCCGTTCCGGTCGTAACGACGATGCCCGTGCCGCCCGCAGTCGCACTTTGGCTCAGTTCCAAGGCTCTCGCTTGGTGCTCGTAGGGCGGGTCGAACAGAAGGGAGCCCGACTCAGGCGTTGCGAGTAACGAGAAAAAATTCCGGACCGGTTCGCAGATACGCAGACTGTCGAACGTTCTCTTTCCCACATATGCCGGCGTGCTTTCGACATATGGCTCCTGCGCAATTCCCTCAAGTCTATCAAGCAGTTGGCGCCTGATTTTCACGGTCGTGGAATTGGAAATATGATATGTCGCCTCGATGTAAGCAGCCAAAGCCGCCTTCATTTCCGCTATCTCTCGTTGCATAAGCCCACCCCGTCAATCTGCGCAACCCTGCCACGCTTTGAGAAACGCCTCAAGGTAGTTGTCGGGGCTTTCGGACCTATGGAGCAGCCGCAGGTTACCCGCAAAAATTGATCTTTCAAAAAATTGTTCTTTCACCCGCACAACAATCAGATATGTTGGCCTAGATGAAGTGTACCCTGCGGCCATGTGCCGCCACGAAGGAGCACTGTGATGACCGACACTCAAGAAGTATCCGATCGTCTTCTCAGTGAAGTCGAACGCCAGCAGAAATATCTGGACAGGCTTCCTGCTGATTTTACCTTTCCGCTTTTCAATGCGGCGCAGGCGCTGGAATCGCAGCGGCGCAGCGGCTATCGCAATACAGCCTCGGCAGCGCGCGAAATTATCGACAATGCCATGGAAGCGCAGGCGAGTCGGATCGATGTATGTTTCGAGCGCCCGAAGCAACTGAAACTGCACCAACGCTCTGAGTCAATTACTGCTATCGCCTTTATAGACAATGGCTCAGGCATGATCCCGAGGATGGCGCAATATGCGCTATCATGGGGCGCAGGGACTCACTTCGACGAGCCGGACTTTATTGGCAAATTCGGGTTCGGTCTTCCGAATGCCTCGATCAACCAGACCAAGTTGGTTGAGGTCTACACAAAGACCAATGGGGCGAACAATATAACGAAGGCCTGGCTAGACGCCAGGAGCGTACCGGCGCACGGTCCGCAGTCGATCCCAGCCCCCATTGAATCGAAGTTGCCCGAGTTCGTCCAGGTCTATCTGGATAAGCAGGGCCTCTCCTTCGACCACGGTACGGTCGTGGTTTGGGTCGAGCCAGACCGCATTTCCTACCGCAAACCCGCCCTGATGAAGGAACATCTGGTCGACGATTTCGGCGTTACCTACAGATATCTTTTGCCCAAGGTCGATCTCTACGTCGAAGGAGCAAAAGTTGACCCCGTCGACCCGCTATTTCTAACGCCCGGAGCGCGCTTTTACGTTCCCGAGGAGCAAGGTGGCGCCATTATGCCACAGGACTGGAACATTGCGGTAAAATACGCTCGAAGCGAAGACGGCGCTCTAGAACTGACCAAAGTCGAGGACATGGGCGACTTGGATTTGAGCAGCCCGGATCTTGAAGCCGTCGGAGCCATCTACGTCAGGCTTGCCCGCTTCCCCTACGGCTTCGCCGAACACACCAAAGGCAAGCTAGAAGCCGACAGCCACCGCCGGTTCGAGATTCGCAAAAGTCGACGCGGCATGTCGTTTGTCCGCGCGGGCCGCGAAATCGAAACAGTCGACGTCTTCCCAAAGTCAATGAGGGACCTGTCAAAGGGGCTGGGTAAGTGGCCTCTCTTACAGTCCTACGCCTACCATTGGGGCGTTGAAGTCAAATTTGACCCACACCTGGACGAAGTCTTCGGAATTACAAACGACAAACAAACTGTTCGTCCGATTGAGGATCTCTGGCGCTTGTTCGCGGCCGAAGGGATAGACGCGGCCTTGAGCCGCGAAAACAACCATCAAAGCAAGACGCGAGAGATCGAGAAGAAGAAGCGCGCTCAGCGAGATGCGAAAAAGGCCGTAACGGCGACCGTCGCAGAAAAAGCCACTGCCAAAGCGGATTCGATTGTTGGGCAGAAGCCCAAGGTCGCGGAACGCGATCGCGCTCGTGTCCGCGAAGAAACCGAACGTGAGGTCGCACACAAAGCGCAGGTCAATCAGACATCAATAGACCAAGCTCGGCAGGCGGTCGAAGATGAAGCGAAGCGGCGCCCCTACGTCATTGACTTCTACGACGAACCGCGCGGGCCCTTTTACAGCCCGGTCTGGGGGCCAGGTGCCCAGGTGGTAGCCCGCATCAACCGTCAGCATAGTTTCTTCCAAATGCTGTACGCACCACTGCTAGAACTAGACGGCGGCGGAGCGGCCAAGGATGCTCTGGACGTGCTTTTGCTTGCCCTGTCGCGCGCGGAACTAAACACCGAGGATGAAATGTGCTCAGAGTGGTACGTTGCGCAGCGCGAACGACACTGGAGTAACTTCCTGGCGGACGCCTACAAGATGCTTGAGCAGGAGAATGCTCCGCCGGACGAAGAGACGGCGGAAGCCAATAACAGAGGAGAAAGCAAGGAAGCGGCTGAATAGCTACACCGTCACAGATGACCGGCCGGCGATTTGCACCGCAGCCGCACACCAGGCGAAAAGCCTGGCCTGAGTAGAGTACAGCTTGAGACCAGTGTAGGTGCGGCCATGAGCCGCCATGTCCCCTGACGCTGCATCGGCCTTCCAGCTGAGTTTTGAAGGCAAATGCAGACAAAGGAGGACTCCGTGAACAACGGTCTCTCAACGATTACGCTTAACCAACTCCTGACCGCCGCCCTGACCGGTCAACCCTATAATCAGCGTCGCCTTGGCGAGCATCTGAAGTTGTACGCTCTGCGCGTCTCTATGCGCCGTGCGTGGTGGCTTCCGGTTGATCTCCATGAAGAAATCGCCCAGGAAGCTTTCGCTGACCTGTGGCAGAACAAGACGCTCCTCCTGGCCGGCAAGACGGCCAAGCGGGCCTTCCGCGACTGTGTCGTCAAGGCCGCGCGTACCATTCAGGCCAACTATGCCCTCCCAGGTAAGCGCACCCGCAGCTACAAGTCCAACCAGAACGACAAGGTCGCCGCGGAGCACGTCGAGTTCATCGCCAGCTTTTTGGGTACGCCTCCCGCCGACGCAGCCTACCAAGACAGCGGTCTCGACGGCTTCCCCTGCCCCGTCGCCGCGGCTGAACAGATTGCAGTCGAGGCGAAGATGGACCTCGAAGTCGTCTTGCGCTCGGCTCCCTCGGTCGTCCGCGCGGCGCTTGAACTGATGTACTTTAACGCGGCGCCGAAACAGGCGGCGGCGGCGGTGCTGAAGATCAGCCGCTTCTCCCTGTCGCGCAAAATCGACGCTTTCTGCGAAACTTGGCGCCAGGCCGCGTAGGATGTCGACGAACGAACTTTCGTTGCGGGGATCGGGCTTCGGATCGGTCCTCGCGACACAACGGGCCTACGCTAAAGATCGGGTCGCCCGCTCAAAATTTGGGCTGCTTGTCCCAGAAGCCTTCGTGCGTGGAATTCGCGACCTCGGCTACAAGAGCAACGGCGACGCCATCGCCGAACTGATCGACAACGCCATCCAAGCCTACGCTGAACGTATCGACATCGTTTTCGGTTACGAAGGCACATCGTCAATTCGCAAGCCAACGCAGATTGCCGTCATTGACGACGGACACGGCATGGAACGGGATATGATCCGGGCGGCAGTGATGTGGGGCGGTACCCATCGCGAAAACGACCGGACGGGCCTTGGCCGCTATGGATACGGCCTCCCTTGCGCCTCTGTCAGCCTTGGCCGGAAATTCAGCGTGTATTCCAAGGTCGCCGATGGCGGCCTTTTCGAGGTATGTCTCGACCTCGACGATCTGCTTGCCGGCGCCTACACCAATAACGACGGCGACATCACCGTGCCGGAACCGCGCCCAGCAACGATGCCTGCGTTCGTCAGCGAACACATATCTGCCGCCTACCCTAAAGGCTGGATTTCGGGGACCGTGATCGTTCTGGACAAGCTTGATCGCTTAGACTGGGCAACTGCCCAAGGACTTCGCGAGAACTTGGATCGACAGTTCGCCGTGACCTATCACAAACTTCGTGGGCACGCGGAACTGTTCGTAGACGGCGTGTCCGTCACACCGGTCGATCCCCTTTTCCTCACCCCGGAGTTTGGACTCTACGACCTGGACGAGGACCGCGCAATGGCGCTGGATCCGCTCCGTGTCGAGATTCGGGACCCCGATAACGGCGAATACAGAGGGGCGATCAACGTCCGATATGCTTGGTTTCCGCCCAGTTTCGGCTCAGTTGACAAAACGCGCGACGCTGTTGGGATTAACGCTAACGCCAGGTTCTCGTTCTTGAAAGACTACCACGGCGTCATTTTCAGCCGGAATGGCCGCCTGATCGACGTTCAGAGCCGCACGCCTTGGACCACCTTCATCAACAACGACAGGTACATAAAGGTAGAAATTGAATTCGCAGCGACGCTCGATGAGTCATTTGGCGTCACCACGTCGAAGCAACAAGTCACTGTGTCGCCATTCATATGGAATGCGCTGCGCGAGCACGGACTGCCCAAGGCCATCGAGCAATTGCGAATTAAGGTCAAGGAGCAAAAGATCGCCCGCAGACTCAGCCTGCTTTCCCCAACCGATGGCGATGGTCGTCTGTCGGAGCGCACAATGCAGGTGATTGACCGCGAACTCAGGAGCGTTGCAGAACCCATCCAACCGTCGCTGCCCTTGTGGTTGACACCGTACGACCTGAGATTCGAACATGATGTACGCGGACCGTTTTTTACCACTGCGTTCGACGACGACCTAAGAGCGCTGTCGATTAACACGGCGCACCCGTTCTTTGCAGACATCTACAATGGCCCGGGGTCGAGCCCGGAAATCAGGACGTCCCTCGAAATCCTTCTCTTCTGCCTTGGCGACGCGATCAAAGGCACGAAATTCGCGAAAAGTGATGTGATATCGTCCTGGTCTCAACGTCTCGACGCTGCTCTCAACATGTTGGCGACACAGGGTTTCGTCGAGAGCGATAACGACGAAGGGTAAATCTTGTTCGGAGAATCTAAGCTGGCGTTCAGCTACCAAGTTTGCGATAGGTTGTCTTGGGCCGCGCTGCGGCCCAAGCGATTCTTGAGGGAAATTGATGGTGGACGACGAACTATTTGGACCAGGACGGAAGCGAGAGTTCGCCCCATTTCTGGCTCCGAATGAACGTCAACGACTTCATTCTCTACTGAACATCGGTCGGGAAGCGCCGCAGTCATTTGTGGACGAACTCAGAGCTCTCGCACGACGTTACGTCGATGACGGCGATAGCCTGAAACTGCGAACCGTTTGCCTCCTCGTCGCGGATCTGTGCGAGTTAGGCTGGCAAATTGGTGTCGATAGCGACACCATACATTTTGAACCACCTGGCATTTCTCGATCCGGCGCCCAAAGCGTTGACGATGTCAAAGAACGAGTACGCAAGAGCCTGCAAGCAGCTCGGCAGCGGCAGTTGCAGGAACCATCGGTGCGGAAATTCCTTAGTCGCGTTGAAGCGAGGACCACTCGCAGCGGCATCAAGGCATCCATCCTCGACCTAATCGACGACGGCGCCTCTTTGGCACGGGAACTTCGTCGAGTTAACGCGCTGTCCCCCGGCGAACGAGATGCCGCCTTAAAGTCAGTGATTGATCCTGTCATTGAGATTTGCGACGCGTCGTCGCATTGCCCCGATACAGGCATATCGCTCAACGAGATTTGGCGATACTTTCGCCACACCTGGGCCCATGAGTATCGAGCGATTCCCGGCCGGCAGATGTTTGTCCTTGTACGCAACAGGGCTCGCTCGAAACGTCCGATAATGGGTATTGCGATGCTGGCCAGTCCCGTGATGCGCTTAAGCGCCCGGGACAACTGGATCGGCTGGTTGCGTGAAACGCTTCACGGAGAAGTCCAAAGCGGTGCGCTAAATGCGATCGATTTGGCGCGGTCAATGCAAGATCGCATTGACGCGTCCATAGCGGCTATTCGGTGGGACGACCTTGTTTCGTCGGAGGAGATTGTCACTCCGACAGAGAACGTCGTCTTCCGACTCGGCCAAAAAGCCGCCGGGGCGGCGTTTGCCCGTGAGCAGGAACTCAAGACATTTTACGCCGATCACTCGGCCGAAGGTGGCCTACATCGACCGCACCGCGGAGAATTGACGGCTGCGTCGCCGACCTCCGACTGGAAAAAGGCGTCCGACGACCTCCTTTTCGTGCGCAAACGCGCGGAAGGTATGTCGAACTTGCTGTTCGCCAAGCAGGTCCTGAATTCGGTCGACTTCGAACATGGCCGTGAAGATGGCCTTTCGGTTCTAATGGATACTAAACCTGGTCAGCGTGCGGTCGACATTGCCCTCACAGAGTTCCGAAAGGGTGGGCTCTCCAGCCAGGTTGCCGACGTCAGTATTTGTGGCGCCGTGCATCCCTATAATGCGCTTCTCGGTGGTAAGCTTGTTGCCTTGATGCTTGCGTCTCGCGAAGTCCGGGACGCATACCGGCAGCGGTACGGTGGGCAGGTTAGTGTCATTGCGTCTCAAATGGCGGGCCGCGCCATTACCAAGTCAGCCGAGTTGCGAATTCTGACCACCACAAGCCTATATGGCGTTGGTTCAAGCCAATATAACCGGCTTGTCTTGAATCAAAAGGACCATCCAGAACTGCCCTTTGATATTCGTTGGGGCACAATCGGGAAAAGCCTCACCGGCGGCTTCGGTACTCTACACCTAAGCGGGGAGACCACCCAAGCACTGCGAAGTATGGCTATCGCACGGCATGATTCTCGACGAGTAAATAATCGTTTCGGCGAAGGAACAAGCCCAAGATTGAGACAGATACGCGAAGGCTTGGACGCGTTGGGCTTAAAAAGCGACGAGATATTACACCACGCCAATCCGCGAATTTTCTACGGCTGCGAACTCAATCCTGGGGCCAGAGCAGCTCTTTTAGGCCTCTCAGGCCTTACAGATGGCGCTGCGTCGGCAGCCTCCATCGCACATGCATGGCACCACCGCTGGCTGACAAAACGGATTATGCGCGAAGAGACACTGCAAGACCTGCAAAATCTAGGCGCAACAAGCGTTCGAGCCTCGCTGTTTGCAGACGCCGACGGGCAGTTCCTGCTCCCGATGGATTTGACCTAGCTGTTACTGTCTTGCCCGGGACAGTCCTAGTCTCGCCACGCCGCTCATCACAACGCTAGGCGGTCAGTTGCCGGCGAACAGACGACTGCGGACTTGCTGACTGCGACTTTCCACGGCACGCTTCTCGGAAGCCGTGAATTGTTTCTTGAAACCCGGAGAAACGTTATCCGTTGCAACACGGGGCTTTTCAGTTCCCTGATGCGCGGCTTGTGCGCGCATAGCCGCATGAACGTCCTTAGCCATTTTCGATCTCCATATTGAGCGCACGATACAACACTGCGCCCTCCTGAACCAACGAATTCTGAAAACCCTCATCTCTGAAGTCGGTGACCACTTGCTGATCACTGTCGATAGCGAGAACTCCGTCTGGCTCCGGCCGTAAATGGGAATCCAACGCCCAAACATCCAGATCGGTGAAAATTGGTACGCCAATAACCGTCCTCACACTTTTTCGCACCAAAGCTCGTTCATACTTCGTCATAAACTCATGCGCGTCGTCGTCGTTTCCCACGCCAAGTTGGAAGACCGTTATATCGCGCGCCCGAAAGGCTGCGGCCACTCCTCGGCCTCGACGATCAAGAACCAGCCGATCGTCCGCATCACCGTCCATGCCTACGCTCTCAGCGACGCGGAGCGATTGCTGACCAAAGGGAACAATAAGGTTCACGCGAAGTCCCGATACCTTTGGCCGCCCTCTCTTAGTTCGATTTTTGTTAAGTTCTCTCACCGCCTTTGTACGGATGCGCCTTAACTCGAACTGTAGTCGATCCGGCTTTGCGTCGAGCATAAAACGCAGGTGACGATTTGCTTGGTCGCGGCCCGATTTGAAGGCGTTGACATACGCGTCCAACGGCTGAGCAAAATCGAGCATATCGAGTTCGACTTTGAGCGGAACAACCCTTACATCCTCCACGAAGTTCGCGATCGTCGCCTGACTCCCATGCAGTGTTGCCGCCAGTAGTTTCCCGAGATAACCGCTGAAATCTTCTCTGAGCTTGACCGGATCAGTGGCGCCGTCCGCCAGACTGAACCCGACTATTGGAACAGGAGGTTGCGCCGCGTTTTCCCTTTCGAACGCAAGTTTCTCTTCGGTGAAAACCCAGATGGGAAAGTTGGAAACAAGGCCACCGTCGGCAAACCGGCCAGGCCCAAACGATGGAATTTCGGCGGGGCGAAAGACAATCGGTATCGCAATCGATGCGGCAACAGCCTCTGCGATAACAACGTTTGGAGTGAGCGTCGCATCAAAAACCTGAAGTTGCTGTAGGTCTACGTTCGTGGCCACAATCTTCAGCGGTACGATCGTGGGGATATTCCCAGCGAGGTCTCGAAACGTCACCTCGTCCGGGATCTCAAAATCGAGCCCTGAGTCCGCCTTAATCTTAATCAAGCGGTCCCGGATCACAGTATTCACAAATGACCGGATCGTGGCCGTCGATAACAGCCCGAATTTTCGATAAATATTCCACAGCGCCTTAGTGTTGCGGCGAGAAAGGGCGAAGGATAAAACAACGCCGCCCAAGGCAATCCAACGAATGTTACGATGCCCACTGCGCCTGAGACCGCATAACGCGTTCCACCCATTTTTCCCCAGAACATCAACTGGCGAAAGATTATATTGTTCCAAGATATGACTGTTCACGCCCGTTACGTCGAAGATGTCGTCAGCCTCCAGGCCGATCGCAATTAGGACAGCGGCAAGCGCTCCGGCGGAAGTGCCCGCAACCCCTATGATGTCCAGGCCGTTTTCCTGGACCGCTTTCAGGGCGCCGACATGGGCTACCCCTTTTGCGCCTCCGCCTTCGAAGATCGCAAATATTGGCCTTAAGATACTTTCCGAATTAGCCACATCCCCCCCTGTTTTAGATGAAGATACCACCAACGCCTGATCCGGGCAGCACCATCGATGTTGATTGAAGCCAATCCGCCTCCGGACGCAAGTCGATTTACGACTATTCCGATTGCTGGTCGGAAACTCGTCTTTAAAGCGGTAGGCGCGTCTCTCAGGCGCGTTAGCTCGATCTCAACGGGCCGAGTTTCACTGTTAAAGCGTCCTAATCACTAGGCAATAAGGCGGGATCGGCTTCCTTTTTCCGCGCCTGTCCTTGAGTGGGCACTGGTCGCAAGAGTTAGAGGATGGCGAGCGGCAGCGACGGTTTGGCCCGAGAGTTGGTCTCAGGAATCGTCCAGGAGCTTTCCTATGACGCAAGTTATTCTCCCTCCCATCACTGCTTCCACAGCGGCCGGCTTCAAGGTCGATCCCAGACGCGGCCAACACGTTGGCCGCGTCTCTTCCGAATGGTTTTCGCGGCCGGCGGACCAGCGCTTCTTGTCGCTGTCCGAGCTTTATACCTCTGTTCGGGGGCGCACCGACCGAAGCCAAACCCGAACCGTCGAAAGCGCGGCGATCCGCGTGCAGGCGGAGCGCGACGACGCGGAGAGCTTGCAACTTATACTGCCTGGCGCTCCGGCGCCGATCTCGCCGACGCATTGGAGCTTCGGCCAATTGGCCGCGCTGGTCAGCGCACCGGCGGCATATTTGCGCCAACTACCGGCGCCGCTTGCCGGCATCAACCTCCAATACGGCCTTTCCAATCATCGCGCAGAGCAGGTCAAGACGCTCGAAACCGATGACGGCCGCGTCGAACTTCGGGCCGTTACCGGGCCGGACTATGGTCGTATTCACGACCATGAACTGGTCGCCGCCGTGCAGCGTTTCGCCGGCGACGGTGTCGGCGACACCCGCTGGAAGGTGCCCGGCGTTCTGAACTGGTCGACCGGAATTTATAATCCGAACGTGGACATCACGAAGGACACAACCACCTTATATTCAAGCGATCGGGACGTCTTTTTGTTCCTTGTTGACGATCGCAATCCGATCCAGGCGGGTTATCTGGCGGACGGTTCGCCCGATCTTTTCTTTCGCGGCTTCTACGCCTGGAACAGCGAGGTTGGCGCAAAAACACTCGGCATTTCAAGTTTTTATCTGCGAGCCGTATGCCAAAATCGCAATTTATGGGGCGTCGAAGACTTTCAAGAAATTACCATTCGGCACTCCAAGTTTGCGGCCTCACGTTTTGCCTACGAAGCCGCGCCCGCGCTCGATCAATTCGCCAACTCGTCGGCCCTCCCCTTCATCAACGGTATCAAGGCGGCGCGCGAACGCATCGTCGCTCGGACCGATGATGAGCGTAGCGACTTCCTTCGAAAGCAAGGCTTCTCAAAAGCTGAGACCGCCAAGGTCATCGATACCGTCCTAGCCGAGGAAGGTCGTAAACCGCAGTCGATTTTCGATTTTGTCCAAGGGATCACCGCCGTCGCCCGGGACAAAACCCACCAGGATGCGCGGCTCGATTATGAAGGGCGGGCCAAGAAGTTGCTCGATAAAGTGGCCTGACCGCCGGTGACATGTTTCCAGCCGCCCTCAGAGTTCGAGGGCGGCGCCTTTGGCCGTGACGGTTCGAAGTCGAGAGAAAGTCTCCCGGCGCCCGTCCGGAGCCAAGACAATGGCCAAAACGCCTAAGACTACCGAAGCCGATGATTTCCGCCCCATCCCCTGGAACAAACTGGTGCGGTCGAAGAAAAACGT
>FTLB01005738.1_pt1 | contig 26278 bp, 9 predicted proteins | sample 1658291 | NCBI WGS metagenome assembly FTLB01 (sample SAMEA3914812, study PRJEB12502) | metagenome | biome: forest; material: soil | place: Canada | collected 2011-07-07 | depth 0.1 m
GCACTATACACTGCGTTGCAGACGTTTTGCAGGGTACGTGGGGTAACTCCGTTCGTGGCCCTACTCGCCGCATTCAGAATTGTTCACTATCGCCTCACTGGGACGGCAGATGCCACTATTGGGGTTCCGAATGCGAATCGAGATCGCTGGGAGGTGAGAGATCTTATCGGCTTTTTCGTCAATATGCAGTGCATCCGGACGAGAATCGACGAGCAATCTTTTGATAGCCTTGTCAACCATGTTCGAGACGAGGTTCTGCTGTCCTTCTCAAATCAAGATGTTCCGTTTGAAAGGCTTGTGGCGAATTTGCAAAAGGACAGGGACTTGTCCCGCCACCCCTTGGTACAAGTCGTCTTCGCGCTGCATTCACAGCGAGATCTTGGAAAGCTGGACTTTGAAGGCATCGCCGCCGAGCTAATCGCTCCTTCTATAACCTCGCGTTTTGATCTCGAGTTCCATTTCTCCGAAGAAGAGGAAGCCATGGTCGGCCAAGTGATCTTCTCGACCGATCTATATCTTCCCGAGACCATCCGCCAAATGTTGAACCTCTTCCGGGAGGCTCTCGAGATCGGCCTCGCCGACCCCAGTCTACCAGTCAATTCCTTGCCACTAATGACACACAAGGATCTCCTCGCTATGGATCAACTCGGGATACTGAGAATCGAAAGGACAGACTACCAGCGGGACCAGAGCGTCATCGATGCCTTCGTCCGACAAGTGACAAGCCATCCGGATCAGGTGGCAGTCAAAGATGCATCCGGCCAGATGACGTATGCTCAGCTAGACCATGAGTCTACTATCTTGGCTGCTTGGTTGGCAGCTAGAGCCTTGGCCCCTGAGAGCCTGGTCGGGGTACTAGCAAATCGATCACGGTTTACGATCGTGGCATTCCTGGGTATTCTCAGGGCTAATCTCGCCTACCTGCCACTAGACGCCAGAGTGCCCCATGCCCGAATGGAGATAATCCTTTCCTCTATAGAAGGCAAGCGGCTTGTCTTGGTCGGCCCCGGAGTGAAGCCCCCCGGTACAACGTTGGAAAACACTGAGTTTGTCTCCGTCCTAGACATTCTCCATGACAATATGCAGCACTCGAGAAAACTCCTTGTCCCTGCCAAACGTCCTTCTGCAGGGAGCCTGGCGTACGTCATGTTCACCTCTGGGTCCACCGGGAAGCCGAAAGGGGTTATGATTGAGCACCGAAGTATCCTTCGAACCGCAGAAGCGAGTATTGCGATGCAGCACCTGTCGCCCGGAACGGTGATGGCGCACTGCTCCAACATCGCATTCGATGCGTCTACCTGGGAGATCTATACCGCCCTGCTCCACGGCGGAACACTTGTATGTATCGACCACGCGACACTTTTGGACCATAGCAGTCTCTTGGCGACGATCGATGCAGAGAAGATTCAAGCAATGTTTGTCACGCCCGCTCTGTTGAAGCAGTATCTGCTCCACCAGCCACCCGCCATTGGACACCTGGATGTGTTGTATGTCGGAGGAGACCGGCTGGATCCGGACGATATAGCTGCGGCCAGGGACAGTACCAGAGCGAAGATCGTCAATGGGTACGGCCCCACGGAAAATACAAGCTTCAGTACCCTATACGAGATTACGGGCCACGAGCTCATGGCCAACGGGGTTCCCATCGGCCGCGCACTGAGAAATTCGGGTGCATACGTGGTAGATTCACAGCAGAGACTGGTGCCTCCCGGCATCGTTGGGGAGCTTCTGGTAGCAGGCGATGGCTTGGCTAGAGGCTACATGGATGTGCGGCAGGACTCAGACAAGTTTGTCTCGTTTTCAGTCCAGGGCGAAACCACCAGAGGCTATCGCACGGGCGACTTTGCACGGTATCGCGCGGACGGCCAGTTGGAGTTCTTTGGCAGGATGGATGGGCAGGTCAAGATCAGAGGCCAGCGTGTCGAGCTGGGCGAGATTGAGCATGCACTCAGAGGCCACAAATCCGTCCACGAGGCCGTGGCCATTTTGGTCCGAGGAGACGATGACGAGGCCGCCCATGAGCCACAGATCGCCGGATTCATCACCGTCCACGACGACGACGGTCAACAAGCCGATGCCATCGACGGCGAGCAGGAAGCAGGACAAGTTGGGGTGTGGGAGGAGAGATTTGACGTCGAAACTTACGGCTCCCTGGACGACCTGCATCCCGACCTACTTGGACGAGACTTCGTGGGATGGACATCCATGTATAATGGCGAGAGCATTGACAAGGCCGAAATGAACGAGTGGCTCGACGATACGCTCGAGGCGATACAGGGCAGCAACCGCGCCGAGCACGTGCTGGAGATAGGATCTGGATCCGGCATGATCCTGTTCAACTTACCAGGGAGGCTGCAGTCATACGTGGGTCTTGACCCATCCAAGCGGGCTGTTGACCTGATTACTCGAGCTGCCCAAGATGTTCCGGGCCTGAAAGAAAAGGTCAAGATGTATAAGGCAGCTGCCATGGATCTGCACCGACTCGACATGCCCACGTCCCCAGAGCTTGTCATCCTGAACTCGGTCGTACAATACTTCCCCAGCCAAGACTATTTATTCAGGGTCATCAAGAGCATTTTGGAGCTGGAAAATATCCAGACCATATTCCTTGGTGACCTCCGATCTCACGCAATCTACAAGGACTTCTTAGTCTCCAGGGCGTTGTACCTGGTTGGAGACCACGCCTCGCCTGAGGAAATCGCACGAATAATGTCCGATATGGAACGGGCAGAATCGGAGCTGCTAGTCGATCCAGCCTTTTTTACCAGCTTACCGGAGCGATTGGCTGGCATTGAACATGTGGAGATTTTGCCAAAGAAGATGCATGCAACCAACGAGTTGAGCTGCTACCGCTACGCGGCTGTAATACACGTCGGACGCCAGAGCGGGCAGGAAGTTATCGATGTGGAAGCCGATCAATGGATTGATTTTGAGCACCAGATCGCAGATGCAGAGGCGTTGAGGAAGCTGCTGCAGCACGCCTCGTCTCCATCTGTTGTGCCCGTGGCCAATATTCCTCACGCCAAGACTATCATTGAGAGGCACGTGCTTGCTTCGCTCTCCCAGCGAGATAGTAATAATATCATCTCCAGCCGCTGGTTGGCCGCGGCTCGTGACACCGCCGCAGAATCCCATGCGCTGTCGGCCGTGGACTTGACTTCTATGGCTCGAGAGTCGGGGTACAGAGTAGAGATCAGCTGGGCTCGGCAGCATTCGCAGCGAGGTGGATTCGATGCGGTGTTCTACCGCGACGGGATAGTCAGCAACAAGAGAAAAGACGCCAAAAACCGAACACTGTTCCGATTCCCGACTGATCATGCGGGCCGGCCACACCACACTTTCACAAGCCATCCCCTACAGCATTATAGTCGGCAAAAGATCCAAGGCGAGATCCAGCGAATGCTGGAGTCCCACTTACCTCCGTACATGGTGCCCCATGTAGTGAGCATCTTGGATCAGATGCCCATCAATGAGAATGGCAAGCTAGACCGTCAAAAATTGGTCAGAAGCCTTCCCGTTCAAAGAGCAGGGCGTGCAGCAGCACAGCCGACCTCGGACGAGGAAAGGCATATGCAGCGGATATGGGCTAGTGTGCTGAATGTAGCTCCCGGAAGCATTAGTATAGATGATAGCTTCTTTCACCTGGGAGGCAGCTCTATCGCCGCTATGAAGGTCGTTGCTGAGGCCCGCCGCGCTGGTTATGAGCTAGCGGTGGCGGACATCTTCCGCACTCCAAAACTTCAAGAGCTCGTCAAGCAGAGCTTCCGGCCAATCCACCAATCCATCGAAGAAATTAAGCCTTTCGAGCTGCTTAATGGCGTGGACTTGCCTTCGTTCCTGCGGGACATCTCAACCCAATGTCAGCTACAACCTTCTGCGATCGTCGATGCTTACCCCTGCACCCCGCTGCAGGAAGGCCTGCTATCCTTGACCTCTCGAAAAGAAGGAGAGTACGTCATGCAGGCAGTCTTTGACCTAGGGTCCGAGATAATAGTGGACAAGCTATGCAAGGCATGGGACACCGTGGTTCAAGCGCTACCGGCCCTTCGTACTCGCCTTGTGCAACATGGCGATCTCGGCATCGTACAAGTCGTGCTCGACGAATCGATAAATTGGATCAAAGCTACCGGCTTACACCAGTATCTCGATGCTGTGCAGAAAATACCAATGGGTCTCGGCCAGCCGCTGACTCGCTATGCGGTTGTCAGCGACAGCGTGGGGTCACCCAAGTGGCTAGTATGGACGATACACCATGCCTTGTATGATGGATGGTCTCTGCCTCTTATCTTGGAGGCTGTCAGCAGAGCTTACCGTGACGAACCAATCGAGCCAACAAGTCAGTTCCAGACATTCATTCGATTCATCAAGGAGCAAGACGAGCCCCAGCTAGCAGCCTATTGGAAAGCTGCTCTGGGAGACTATAACAGTGTGCCCTTCCCATCCCTGCCGCCGTCCATCGCAGAAGCAAGAACAAATCTGGTTGCTGAGCGTACTATCCCGCACCCGCGAAACCGGTTGGATATAACTCCATCAACCATGATTCGAGCCGCTTGGGCTCTGGTAGTCGGGAAGCTGGCCAACTCGAACGATGTGGTATTTGGTGCCACCGTCTCTGGTAGGAACGCGCCTGTTGCCGGCGTGGATAGAATGGCTGCGCCCACGTTCGCAACAGTGCCCATACGCGTGCAGCTCTCCGATGCACAAGACGTCTCGGAGTACTTGATGGCAGTGCAGCAGCAAGCCACTGACATGATCTCCTTCGAGCAGATGGGCTTGCCTCGCATAGCCAATACCTCACATGGGGCCAAGATGGCATGCATGTTCCAGACACTACTCGTTGTGCAGCCCGAAGAAACGAGCGAAGTCCAAGACGTGCTGGGGAAGAAACGACAAGATGACAGCCGTAACGCGCAGCAATCGGACGCATTTGCCCTCGTCCTCCAGCTGCGGCTTAGTCAGAAGGGCATTCGCGTCTCAGCCTCCTATGATTCGCGCGCTATTGAGTCATGGATGGCTGAAAAGTTGCTCGCCCGCCTCGAGAGCGCCATGCATCAGCTAGAGTACGCAGCGCCTGGTCAAAAGCTATCGGAGGTGGATATGAACACGTCAGAAGATCTTCAGCAGATATGGGGGTGGAACTCGGTGGTGCCGCAGGCCGTGGAACGATGCGTTCACGACGTTATCGAGGACAGGATCCTCGAATCGCCCGACGCAAACGCTATCTGTGCGTGGGACGGCAGTCTCACATATGCAGAACTTGGTCGCCTCTCCTCGAAACTAGCCTTATACCTGGTAAACCTGGGCGTTGGCATCGGGCCGCACATGACGGTGCCGCTCTGTTTCGAGAAGTCCCTGTGGACCACCGTCGCCATACTTGGCGTACTAAAGGCCGGGGCATCATTCGTCCTCTTGGATCCCCGACTTCCCGTGCAGCGCCTCGAGGCTATACTTGGAGAATTCGACGCGCGCGTGATCCTGTCCTCGGATACCGTACAAGACTTGAGCTCCAAGTTAGCTCCGCAAGTGGTCACGATTGATTCAGCCTTCTTCGCCCAGCTCCCCAAGCCGTCCCAAGTACTGCCCCCTTCCCCAGATCCTAGCTCGCCGATGTATGTGGTCTTTACATCGGGTAGCACTGGGACGCCGAAAGGAACCGTCATCAGCCACAAAAACTTTTCTTCTGCTCTGTTTTACCAGAAGCAGAGCATGGGTCATACAGCCGATTCAAGAGTACTTGACTTCTCGTCGTACAGCTTCGACATGTCTATCTGCAACACCTTCCGGGCTCTCAACGCCGGAGGCTGCCTCTGCGTCCCTAGCAACCACGATCTCGAGAACAACTTATCAGAGGCTATATCGAAGATGAGAGTGACCTCGATGACGCTCACGCCCTCGGTGGCACGTCTACTGTCCCCGGAGCAATTTCCCGATCTACAGACTATTATACTTGGAGGCGAGGCTCTGCGGACCCGGGACGTGGAACCATGGTGGGGTCGGGTCAAGATCATCTGCGCCTACGGCCCGAGTGAATGTACGCCCGTGAGCGCCATCAATAGCATGGCCAAGGTACCCGAAGAAGTTCCTCGTATTGGTAAGGGCTGCGGGCTGGTCACGTGGGTTGTTGATCAGGACAATCACCATCGGTTACTACCGGCCGGGTCTGTGGGGGAGCTTCTTCTCGAGGGGCCACTGGTGGGTAGTGGATATCTCAACAATCCCAAGCAAAATGCGCAAGTCTTTATTCATAATCCGGCATGGCTGGTTCGCGGTACCCAGGACAGGCCCGGTCGGAGCGGACGACTCTACAAGACGGGCGACTTGGTCCGATACAATGCGGATGGAACTCTGAGCTTCATAGGCCGCAAGGATGCCCAGGTTAAGATCCACGGACAGCGGGTTGAGCTTGGTGAGATCGAATACCAGGTTCAGCAACAAATCCCGGAAGCAAGCCAAATCGTAGTCGAGGTGATTCAACCTATCGGAGGAGCCGAATCCGGCCCCATCCTGGCGGCTTTTATTCAGCAGCACAGTCAAACGACCGACAGCGAGCCAGATTCAGCAGCTGCTCACGTGCTACCGACGCCGGTAGGTATTGAAGCTGAACTGGCTCAACGCCTGCCGAGATACATGCTGCCGACGGTCTACTTCTCTGTGGCCTCTCTGCCAAGGACCACCACAGGGAAGATTAACCGAAAGCGGCTACGAGAAATCGGAGGCTCATTCTCTGCTTCTACTTTGTTGCAAGAACTGCAGGTGCCAAGCAAGGGACCGAAGAAAGATCCGGAGACCTCTATGGAGCGCCAGATGCAGCAGATTTGGTCCAGGGTCCTTGGCTTGGAACCCAGCGAGATCGGGGCCGAAGATAGCTTCCTCCATCTCGGCGGCAACTCAATTAGCGCCATGAAGGCTGTTGCAGAAGCTCGCAGACTCGGTCTCGAGTTAACAGTGGCAGAAGTCTTCCGCCATCCAGTACTGCGTGACATGGCCGGGCAAGCACGAACAGCCGAGCTAAGCAGCACCAACTCTATCCCCATGCTTGAGCAGGCTGGTCCAGTTGATCAGTCGTTCGCGCAAGAGCGGCTCTGGTTTGTCGACCAGCTGCATCCTGGCTTGAGATGGTACTTGATGCCTTGGGCAATGCGGATTCGAGGGCATCTACGCCTTGATGCACTGAAAGCTGCGCTTCTTGCCGTTGAGCATCGCCATGAGACATTGAGAACCACTTTTGAGTCGCACGAAGGGCATAATCTGCAGCATGTCCACCCCTTCCGGGCAAAGGAGTTGAGAGTGGTAGATGCGTCACAGGGCGAGGAGCAGCTCATGCGACTACTCGAGGCCGAGCAAGTAATGCCTTTTGACCTACGCACCGAGCCAGGCTGGCGAGTCTGTCTATTCCACTGCGACAAAGACAACTACGTGCTGTCCATTGTGATGCATCACATCGTTTCAGACGGCTGGTCGGCCGATATCCTCAGGAAGGAGCTGGTCAAATTCTACTCTGCGGCCCTGAACAATGAAGACCCCCTCAAGCAGGTAGACCGCTTGCCTATTCAGTACCGTGATTACTCGGTCTGGCAGAAGCAGCAGGGCCAGACAGACGAGTACCAGAGGCAGCTTCTTTACTGGACCAAGCAGCTGGAAGATAGTCGACCTGCTGAGATATTCTGTGATAAACCACGGCCAGCAGCGCTATCCGGCCAAGCAGACGTACAGGAGATTAGGGTCCAAGGGCCCCTCTATGAGAAATTACAGGATTTCTGTATGCGCAGGGGCGTCACGCCATTCGTCGTGCTGTTATCTGCCTTCCGAGCCACCCAGTTCAGGCTCACCGGGGCAACTGACGCCACGATCGGAACGCCGAATGCAGGTCGAGACCTCTGGCAACTAAAAGATTTGATCGGATTCTTCGTCAATATCCAGTGCATACGAATCCAGGTCCAAGACGAGACCTTCAACGAGCTTGTCTCCCAGGTCCAGCAAACGGTTATCGACTCCTTCGCCAACCAGGACATACCATTCGAACGGATTGTGGCAAATCTGCAACGAGACCGTGACTTATCTCGCCAACCACTGGTTCAGATCGTGTTCGCACTACACTCGCAGGTAGATTTGGACAAATTTACCTTTGAGGGCGTGAAGACGGAGCCGATTCCAACAACGCCTACATCTCGGTTCGACCTCGAATTCCATTTCTACCAACAAGATCAGTCTCTTTTAGGCCAACTTGTCTTCTCGAAAGATCTCTACAGCCCCGAGGTGATGAGTAATATGCTCTCTGTATTCCAAAGGGTTTTGGAGACAGGCTTGGCTGAGCCTGATACTGCCGTTGATGTCTTGCCGATATTGAACGATGAGGACTATGGCGTGCTGAGGAGCATGGATGTTCTTGGAACCCATGCGCGAGAGTATCCTCGAGATAGCACCATACTCGACCTCTTCCGCGAGCAGGTCCAGCGCCACCCGGACAGGGTGGCCGTGAAAGAGTCGTCTGGCCAGCTAACGTATCTTGAACTCGATCAGAAATCTCACATACTCGCTCGGTGGTTGAAGAGGAAGAGCTTCCCTCGGGAATCAATTATCGGTGTATTTGCCGCCCGGTCTCGTGCTGCGATTATCGCCATCTTCGGCATCCTCAAGGCAGATCTAGCCTATTTACCGTTGGACACAAGAACACCGGCCGGGCGCATGGAGACGATTTTGTCTACTATCACTGGGCACAAGCTCATTCTTCTTGGCCCTGAGCTAGAGTTTCCGGTTGTTAGATCGTTGGATATCGAGGCTCTTAGTATTACTGATATACTGGACGACGAAACTCGGAATCCGATCGAGCGTCCAGATATACCTATGGCGTCTGCTCTCTCGCCCACGAGCCTCGCACACGTTATATTCACATCTGGGTCAACGGGTCAGCCCAAGGGTATCATGATCGAGCACCGTGGTATCATCCGCCTGGTGAGGGATAATAACATGATGGATTACGTAACGCCCAACGCCACTGTTGCCCATATCGTCAATCTTGCCTTCGATATCTCCACTTGGGAGATCTTTGCTTCTCTCCTCAACGGAGGTACACTCGTCTGTGTCGAAGCAATGACCATGCTTGATCCCCTCGCTCTAGCGAAGCTGTTCCGTGAAGAGCGCATGCAGGTCCTGTTCATCACGCCGGCGCTGTTCAAGCAATATCTCCAACAGTGTCCGGCCGCCCTAGCAGTGCTGGACGTGATATATACTGGCGGCGACAGGCTCGAACCTCACGACGTCGCTATGGCACGAGCCATCACGAAGGCAAAGATTATCAACGTGTACGGTCCGGCCGAAAACAGCGTCGTCAGTACGATCCATTGTACATCGCCGCAAGATCGATATACCGATGAGGTGCCTATTGGTCGAGCCCTCAACAATACCGGTGTATACATCATGGACCGCCACCAATCCATTGTTCCCTTTGGTGTAGTGGGAGAATTAGTCGTGACCGGCGACGGTGTTGCTCGCGGATACACCGACCCCCGGAGGGACGTCGACCGCTTTGTGAACCTTACGATCAACGGGCAGACAGTTAGGGCTTACCGATCGGGTGATTATGGCCGATATCGACCGTCCGATGGGCTCTTGGAGTTTATCAAACGGCTCGATGTGCAGGTCAAGATCCGGGGCCAGCGCGTGGAGCTCGGCGAAATTGATCACGTTTTGCGTAGTCACGACAATATTGACAACGCCGTCACAGTCGTCCGACAAGAATCTGGACAAGAGCCAAAGATATTTGGCTTTGTCACAATGCACGAAGGCGACATTGGACATACCGACCAGCCACACGCTGACTTTGAATCGCAGCAAGTAGAGGTATGGGAAGAACGATTCGACGTTGGTACCTACACCCCACTGGCTCAAATTCAATCGAAAGATATTATCGGAAGAGACTTCATTGGGTGGAACTCCATGTACGACGGCTCCGAAATCGATAAAGGGGAGATGAACGAGTGGTTGGACGACACACTCGAGACGATCCTCGGTGGAGCACAGGCAGAGAACGTCCTCGAAATTGGAACAGGCTCGGGCATGATTCTTTTCAACCTGGCCGATACACTGCAAAGCTACGTCGGCATTGAACCATCGGAACGAGCCGTGGATTTCGTCGTCAAAGCTACGAAATCTCTGGGCGAACTCGCTGGCAGGGTCAAGATGTACAAAGCCACGGCGTCTGACCTTTCGAGGCTGGAAGGAATCACTTCACCCGAACTGGTCGTACTAAACTCGGTTGTGCAGTATTTTCCAAGTCAAGACTACCTTTTCAAAGTGGTGCAAGATCTACTGAGTTTCAAAACGGTACGGACCATCTACTTTGGCGATGTTAGGTCATATGCGCACTACAGAGAGTTCCTGGCCAGTCGTGCTTTACGTATAGTTGGAGACCAGCCCAGCCTCGACGAAGTCCAGAAGATCGTGGACAACATGGAACAGGCCGAATCTGAATTCTTGGTGGATCCAAGTTTTTTCACAGGCTTGCTAGATCGTCTCCCAGGCCGCATCGAGCATGTCGAGATTCTGCCGAAGAAAATGCATGCCACGAACGAACTCAGCAGCTATCGCTATGCCGCTGTTGTACACGTGCGGCCGTCTCTTAATGCGAGCCAGCAACGGCGGGAGATTAAAGATATCGGCCCAGAGGAGTGGATTGACTTCAGGGATCACAAACTGAACCGGCAGTCCCTTTCCGGTCTTTTGCAGGATCCGTCCGCTCCCCCAGTGGTCCCGATCAGCAACATCCCTTACAGCAAGACAATCTTCGAGAGGCATCTAGTAGATTTGCTATACTCCCAGGATGCCGAGGCACGTTTTGGTACCGATTGGCTCCACGAGGTGCGCCAGGAGGCAGTACGCTGTCCTTCACTCGCAGCGGTTGACCTGATCAACCTCGCCCAAGAGGCTGGTTTCCGAGCTGAGATCAGCTGGGCTCGTCAGTTCTCTCAGCGCGGCGGCCTCGACGTCGTCTTTCATCGCGAACAGGCTGCCAAGGCAAGAACAAGGGCTCTCTTCCGATTCCCTACGGACCACCTTGGGCGTGCTGCCCATTCCCTGACTAGCCAGCCGCTGCGTCAACAACTACGGCAGAAGGTGCAGGGGCAGCTCTACGAAATGGCCCGCGTCCAGTTGCCGCCCTACATGGTTCCCCATACGATCGCGATATTAGACAAGATACCGCTGACAGCGAATGGCAAGATCAATCGTAAGGCGTTGATAGAAGGCGCCACTTCGCGAGCGGCGTCGAGAACGTCGTCGACGCAGCAGCCCACAACGGAGGTCGAGAGACGGATACAGAAAGTATGGTCTCAAGTGCTTGACATAGAAACGTCCTCGATTGGATTGGGCGATGGTTTTTTCCACCTAGGCGGAAGCTCGATCACTGCCATGAAAGTGGTGGCGGAATTCCGCAAACTGGACCTCGCTATCGAGGTTGCCGATATCTTCCGCCACCCAACCCTGCAGGATCTGGCCAGTCAAAGTACTATCAGCGCTCCAAGCGTTCCCGTCGAAGACATGCCGCCGTTTGCTCTCTTGGAGAGCGTCGGCACCACGAGCTCTTTCCTCCAAGACATCTCGGGCCAGTATGGATGGGACCCTATTATGGTCCAAGACGCATACCCCTGTACCCCGCTGCAGGAGGGTCTTCTGTCGTTGACATCGAAGAGATCCGGAGACTACATCATGAGAGGCGCTTTTGCAGTCCCGGAGGATGTCATCGTTGAGGACTTCTGCAGGGCCTGGGAGGAAGTGTACAGCGTGACACCGATTCTCCGCACTCGAATCATCCATCACGCCACCCTCGGACTGCTGCAGGTCATCATGGATGACAAGATTCGGTGGGCCGCGGCGAGCCATCTGGATGATTACCTCAAGGCGGACCATCAAAGCCCCATGGACTTCGGCCAGCCGCTGACGCGCTATGCTATCGTCGATGACGGTGGTGGCGCCGAGGTAAGCCGCAAGTGGTTTGTTTGGACGATTCATCATGCTCTGTACGACGGTTGGTCCATGGGCCTCATCACAGATGCGGTAGACCGAGCATGCAGAGGCCAGCCTCCGAGCCAAGGACCCCAGTTCCAAGCTTTCATCAAGTATCTGCAAGACCAAGACCCCCAGAAGATGGAAACGTATTGGCAGAGTAGCCTAGACGGTTGTAGAAGCGTGCCATACCCGTCACTGCCGCCGACGATCGATCAGCCTTCAGCAGATACAGTGGAACGATACTGGTTCGCACGGCCAAAGCAGTATTCCAAGGACATCACGACGTCGAGCTTGATCAGGGCTACTTGGGCATTGATAATGAGTGCCATGACCGCCTCGGAGGACATCGTGTTCGGCGCTACCGTGTCCGGACGAAACGCCCCCGTTCATGGTATAAATGCAATGGTTGGCCCTACATTCGCGACAGTGCCTGTACGCTTGAATGCGTCAGGCAATCAGACGGTGTCAGAATATCTCAGAAACACCCAGCAGCAGGCAACCGACATGATACCATTTGAGCAAATGGGGCTGCACAAGATTGCAAATATCAGTGCTGAAGCACGTCAGGCGTGCAAGTTCCAGTCGCTTCTGGTCATCCAGCCGCAGGAGACGATGGGCAAGCGGGATGCCAATTATGAGTGGCACGATGATGACCAGCTTACACTGTCCGACACATACGGCCTAGAGCTCGAGATTTGCCTCGGCCAAGATAACATTATAATTTCGGCATCCTTCGACTCTAGACTATTAGCGCCAGGCATCGTCAGGATGCTGCTTCACCGGCTCGAGAGCGTAATGTACCAGCTCGATCGCGCAAACCCGGAGCAGCTTCTATCCGAAATTGAGACTGTAACGCCTCAGGATCTTGGTCAGATATGGGAGTGGAACAAGTCCGTCCCGGCCTCTATAGATCGCTGTGTTCATGCGATAGTCAAGGATGTAGCCGGGTCCCAGCGCGACCGGCAAGCGGTAGCGTCGTGGGACGGTAACCTAACCTACTCAGAGCTGGACAGCTTCGCAGGACGGCTTGCGGCCCATTTAGTCAGCTTGGGGGTCAAGGTCGGGACGATAGTGCCGCTCTGCTTCGAAAAGTCACGATGGACCGTGGTCGCGATGCTGGCCGTGCTGAAGGCCGGCGGCACCTTCGTGCTCATCGATATTTCGTTACCCGCGGCACGTCGCATCTCTATCGTCAAACAAGTTGGTGCAACCATCGTCGTGTGTTCCGACCGGGAATCAAACGGATTCGAGGGCCTTGCGAAGCACGTCGTGACAGCAAACGATGCATTCTTTGCTACATCGGCCGAGAGCGAGAGCCAGCACCAACTTCCCACGGTTAGTCCATCACAAGCCATGTACGTCGTTTTCACGTCCGGAAGCACCGGAGTTCCCAAAGGCGTCGTGGTAACGCATGCGGCGTTCGCCAGCGCGGCTCACTACCAGTCCAGCGCGATGGGCTACGACAGCGCGGTGCGGGCATATGATTTCGCATCCTATGCTTTCGATGCATCCATTGAGACAGCATTCATGACGCTCACATCTGGAGGATGCTTGTGCGTGCCATCCGACTCAGACCGTAAAGACGATCTGACATCGTCTCTAGTGGCGACCAAGGCCACTCTGGTTGAATTGACACCTTCCGTGGCACGTACACTTCGGCGAGAGGAGCTTGTCAGCCTCCAGTTCCTGGTTCTCGGCGGCGAGGCTGCCAGCCCCGCCGATTTTGAAGGCTGGCCGGATAGGGTCTCTGTGATCAACACGTATGGTCCGTCTGAATGCACGCCTACGAGCACTATCCAGCGCAACTCTCGGGGCACGAATCTTTCCAGTATTGGCTTCGGCACGGGCGTTGTCACGTGGATAACCGACCCCAACAACGCACAGCGATTGGTGCCCATCGGAGCGGTCGGGGAGCTGGTCCTCGAGGGTCCGCTGGTTGGCTCTGGCTATCTCGGAGAGCCAGACAAGACAGAATTGGCCTTCATCAACGATCCCTCATGGCTGGCCCACGGTGCATCCGACTACATTGGGAGGAAGGGTCGGCTGTATAGAACGGGCGACTTGGTCCGCTACAATTCAGACGGCAGCCTATTGTTTGTGGGCCGTAAGGATACCCAGGTCAAGGTCCGGGGTCAGCGAGTCGAGCTCGCTGAGGTTGAACACCACATACGGACGGCTGTCGCCAATCTTCGAGACGTAGCTGTTGAGGTGATCACTCCACGCGGTGAGGGCTCCAGTGCACGACTCGTGGCGTTCGTCACTTTTGATGTATCCCCTGAACCGGTATCCAACAACAAGCAACCTCTTCACCAGAATGGACATGCCCGCAAACCGACGCGATCCATGGTGCGGATAATAGACTTGCCTGAGCCAGTGGAAGACAAATTGGCCAGGGACCTGCCCGTCTACATGGTGCCGAATACTTACTTTGCTATGGATCGCATCCCCACAACTCAGTCGGGTAAGATTGACCGCCAACGTCTACGTGAGATAGGGGCCAGTTTCACGGCCGCGCAGCTCGCTGAATCGCGTAGCACGCAGTCGGAGCCCAAACGCTCCCCTTCCACGGAGCTGGAACGAAGGCTGCAGCATATGTGGGGGCAAACCCTTGGCATCGAACCAGCAAGCATCGGAATCGACGATAGCTTCTTCCGCCTTGGAGGCGATTCAATCATGGCCATGAGGATCTCCGCTTCAGCTCGCACGGAAGGCATCGATATCTCGACCAGTGATATCTTCATGAAGAAGACCATCGCCAACCTGACTGCAAACGTACCCATGCCGGCGTCCAGGGTTGAGTCTTCATCTTCCGCATTTTCGTCTCGTGAAGCGATCCTGGGCTTCTTCAATGGCCTGCCGCGACACCCTGAAATTCCCAGAGCCGATGCAATCGAGGATCTCTTGCCCTGCACTTCAATCCAGGAGCGCATGTTGGAGGCGCAGGAAAAAGACCCCAGGGTCTACGTGACCGGGTTTAGCTTGGGGATCAAGGGTACGGCCGGCAAGCCCGTCGAGATGCACCGAATCCAGCAAGCATGGCAAGCCGTCGTACGTCGCCACAGTCTACTTCGTGTCGTTTTTGTGCGTGGAGCGGCGGGAATCGGTGCACCCATCCAGGTCGTCCTAAAGAATCCGACCCCAAGCATTTCGCTCTTCCAGCAAGAGTATAGAAGCTCAGTGTCCGCTTCGGGAGCGGTGAGCGCACTGCAGCCGGCTACTTACTCCCACTCCGGTCTGCAGCACCATCTATCCGTCTTCCATCCGGACACGACAAGTGCGTATCTTCGGTTTGAACTGAATCACGCCATCGTGGATGGCCAGTCAATAGGCATTCTACTCCAGGATTTCCGTCTCGCATACGATAACAGTCTGGCGCTTCGTCATCCACCTTACACGAAGTTCCTCCATCATGTGAGAGAGCAGCCGCACAACGAGGACCGCGCATATTGGATGAGGTACATGGATGGCGTCGAACCGTGCTTCCTCGCCACCACCGTGCAGGCTGCGAGCAACGCTCGAGGCACTTTCAGAATTGAAGTTCCAAATTTGCAGGCCGACCAAATCGCCCGATTCTGCAGACAGCGGGAAGTCACCGTAGCCAACGTCATACAGGTGGCTTGGGCTATCGTCTTGCGGCAGTGGACAGGATCTCAGGCTCCCTGCTTTGGCAATCTCGTCTCGGCGCGAGACGTGCCAGTGGAGGAGGTCAACGAAGTGGTGGGCCCGCTCATGTGCCTCATGCCAACTCGCATTCGACTCGACTCGGAACGCTGCGTTGCGGATGCCGTGAGAGATACCCATGCGGAGTTTACACAAAGCCTGAGGCACCAAGCCTACGTGGTCAGAGGGGCCACAGGGCTTTGGCAGCATCTAAAGGAGAGCTCGTCTGATAAGTTGTTCAACACGGCTCTGTCCGTCGCTAACGACGCCGGAGAGCTTCCGGAGACGAGAGATGGCCACAAATTTGACGTACGGGACGATTTTGACCCGGTAGAGGTATGGCGCACCACACTCTCTTTTATTTCGCGTCTAAGAAGCTAACTTGAACACAGTACAATGTCTACATCAGAGCGACGTATAGTCATGGGAGTATTCGTGTCTCATTGGAGTTTTGGGAGGAGCAGACATCCAGAGGAGATGGCGAGAAGTTGGCTTCCGGACTTGGCAAAGCAATATCCTTGATTGTGTCGCACCCGGAGGGGGATATGCAGAGTCTCGTCGACGAGATGTGAGGGCGTGAGGGCGTAATTCGGGATACTTAGATGTTTTCCTTGCAAATTTCCATTTCTTTCCTGTTTTCTATATCTAGCACTTTCCTAATCAGCTTATACATGCTTTTCCTTTTATGAATTACACTTTTCCACCCATACAACAGGTGCCGCAATCATTTGTGTACACCAGGGCTGGAAACTCGGTTTCACCCCAGCTTGGAAGTAGGCACGTTGGCCGCAACTTATCGGTATAAATACCAGGCACTCAAGGGAGTGTTATGATGGGCCTGACCGGTGCAAATAGTCTCACCTGGCCTGTGGAATCAAGCCTTCCTTGCGGCCAACTGGTGCAATCTACAAGAAACCGGTTCCGAGCCGATTTAGAACCACTTTGCGCTTTGATTCTGGCCTGACCGATGCAAACTGCACTAGACGCAATTTGCATCAGTCAGGTCAGTCAAAATGCGGCTGATCGATTGGTCCAAAACGCTCCATAGGTCAGGTGGGACCAGTTGCATCAGTTAGGTCATCTTACTTGTTGTTTCTGGGGCCAATCAGCAAGCTGTAATGGGATCTACCTCAGATTGACCTGACCGATGCAAACGGACCCACCTGACCCATGGAGCTTTTTCGACCAATCAATCAGTCGCGTTTTGACTGACCTGACCGATGCAAATCGCGTGAGTCTGGTGAGGATCGGTCAGTTCAGAGTTACGCATAATAAAAAGACAGATCTGTTTCGGGAACCAGTTCTGGGCTCAGTAAAGAGCGTTGTTTCATTTCATTGCCAAAGGAGAACCCTTTTTAAAATGGTTCCTTCGGACTTGGTGCGTGATGGCCAGCAAACGTTGGATCCACCCGACTTGCGCAACGTCAGTAATCTTCAATGAATTTCTGAGATGAAGTTCGTCAGAGCTTATAAAAGATGATCCTCTCTTGCGACAATTTCTATGCATAACAAACACGTTCTACGGACTAGATATTTGAATGTGTATCTGTTCGCGTCAATGATTCCCAAGTTAAATGCGCGAATGCCCCTCGATGAGGTTTGAAGAATTGGGCAGAGAATCGAGCGTCTTTCGGTTGATATCCTGGATGCTCTGGAAGCCCCCGACTTCCATCAAAATGTCGAACTCCGCCAAGAGGCTCTTGAGGACATGGCGCACACCGTGCTCGCCCGCAATGCTCAAACCCCAAACCCAAAGCCGGCCGATGAAAACAAACTTGGCGCCCAGAGCAAGCGCCTTGAACGCGTCAGCAGCGCTTCGAACTCCCGAATCGAACATGATCTAGATCTTGTATTAGCATAGCTATCTGTAAGTAGGTGTTTCGAACAGAAGAGTATTTCTTACGTATGTCTCGTCGCCAACGGCATCCACAATCTTCTCAAGGGCATCTAGGCTGGCGACAGCACCATCAACTTGGCGACCAGCATGGTTGGAAACCACAATTCCGTCGACACCCCTGCAAGCAAGTTTAGCAATCTGAAGATGCTTCAAAGCAGCGGAGATTCAGGGCGGTGCGACGAACATTTTAACGGCCATCTCGGCGTCCTCGACACTTTGAATCCCTTTCAGACAGAACGGTCTTCCGCCGCTAATTTTCTTCCACTGCTCCATGGTCCACTTCACTTTTTCCCAGGTCAAAGCTCGGCCGTGCCAGATGTTCTCGTCAATCCACTTGGCGCCTGCCTCCTTTGGATTCTTGACCGGGTCGATTCCCGCTTCGGCGAGGCGCTTTTGGAAGACGGGATCCTGAAGGCCAAGGTCTCCGGCTCCATGCTCATGGTAGAAAGCGTAGTTGCCAGTAAAGACATCATTGTGGCGCCAGCCAAGCGACCAGGTGTCGGTTGTGAGGATGCAGGCGTCGAAACCGGATTCGTGCGCACGCTTGAGCATGGACAGGCATACCTCGTCATCGGGACTCTGGTACAGCTGAAAAAACCGCGGTCCGTTGCCATTCGCTTTCCCAACGTCCTCGATGCTGTAGCTGCCAGCTGACGAGAGACAGTACGCCAGATTTAGCTCTTCCGCGACCTTGGCGACCGATAGTTCGCCTGTCGGATGGTAAATGCGGTTGATGCCGATGGGTGCGAAACCGATCGGGGCAGCGACACGGTGCCCAAAAATCTCCGTCGCTGTGTCCCGAGTGTTTGTGTCTACCAGCATGCGTGGGACAATCCGGTGTCTGTAGAATGCTTGTCGATTCGCCAGGTGTGTCCAGGACAGACCGGCATTGCAGGATGAATAGTACCTAGAAACGAGATTGCTCAGCGCCCTTCATCCACGCGGCGTACAGTTTCGGGGGACTGTGACGAACCAGCCTCCCTGCGAGAGCTTTTCTTTTGCGAGTTTCTCAATCTCGGCCGGATCTTCAAATAACCATCAGTAGGTTTACGCCTGGCTAGATAGGGTGACAAACCTGTGTTGAAGATCGGGTACTTCCCGTCATTTGCATTCCAGAATGATTCGCGTTGGTACAACGACCACTGGGGTGTTGTCCGGATTTTGATATTGGGGTTGTTAGGATCAGACATATTGATTTGCAAGATTTTCGGTTATTAATTCGAGAGGAGGTTGAACAATTGTGTGAGGGTGAAATGCAAACTGGGATCGAGTGCGCCGACCTGGCCCCTTTATATGTGACAAAAATCCTGCAGTTACAATGGTTGTTAAAACCGGCCCTCGTCGCAGGCAGTCTCCTACATGTGACTGGCCCAGCCGATGCTTCTCAACATCCGAATACCATTTAATGATCTTCGCTATTTCCGAGCTCATTTCTGGGCAAGAGCAAGCGTCATTGAGGCGCCCCGGACGAGCTAGGCAGCTCGGAAGCTTGGGGCGTTCGGAAGTGTGGGGCCGAGGGGATATGGGGCAGCTCGGAACGATTCAAGAGTCGAGATAGACCTCGGACCCGACTTTCATTGGACGAAGGGAGCCGAATTTCTCCACCTCCCTGAATACAGTATACTTGGCTATACTGACTGGTAGAACTTCGCGAGTTGGCCATTCTCCTCTAAATTCCAGAGCACGAGAAGCGACCGACCAAGATTCGGGTAATATATCATGTACTCAGATGCTCGGGGGGTGCATTACATGTTGCCATAAACCACTAATAAATGGAGTTACAAAAAGGACAGCGTTGTAAGACGAAGTGTAGGGTTAGTGTTGAACCCCCGAGTTGACAATACGAGATAGAGCATACGAAGATGGTTGATCATGATCATATTGTGAAAGTTCTACTCGGGGCATATAGGGGGCACATAGGAAGAAGGAATAAATATGAACTGCGCCCAGGTTAGGTGAACTTTCATCAATGCAATGGCTCGCTTGTGCAAAGAGACACTGGTGACCGTGCGCCTATAGCATGTACCTCCAGATATGATCTTTACTTGCTCCTTTTTCTTGCATACGCGCGCCAGGCACTTGCAGTTGCTTATGACTAGTCGAGCACGCTTGGCCACTCTTTTTCACCACCGTGCCTTACGGGGTTGGCTTTCTGTATCTATGGAGCGTTGAGAAATTCCCAGCCATGCATATTCCAAAAGGACATAGCGTCTAATGTAAATGTAGCGTCCGCACCCTCGAGATCAACGAACTCCAACGGCCAAGTATATCCCGGAAGCTGATCTAGCTCTGAAGGCTCGGATGCAGTGCCGTTGGGGAGCTGGGGCCCGCTCTTTGGCATATCTTGCAGCAACTTGGATGATAATATACTGAGCGCGGCGCCACAGCGCCTCGCTGACTGCCCAAACTTTTCATGTGCCTTGAGAATAGACATTGCGTCGGAGAGGAACTGGTTGATATCTGGCAGCACGAAGTCGTCCGGTCGTAGCTTCGCAGCAATGAGAATCGTAGCTGCCGTGTAAATATAATACACTCTATACCACCACGTTGGCAGAGTTCCGACTGTCCCGTCTTCAGATTGGTGGTTCGTTAGTACCGATATCATACTTTGAGCAGTGGATACACAGAAATCGGCGCATTGCGGTATGATCCGAGCCCTAAGGCTGTCTGTAGATCCAGGTGTTGTAAGAAGCATCTGGTCCAAGCAGTATCGGAACAGAATGGGACGTAAGAGTATCATGCGAGCTTGAAGAAATCTGAAAAAAAAAGGCGGTCAGAAAACGAGCTCCCAAAGGTTCAGGGCCACCTTTTACCGACAGGAGAAATCGGGCTACGACTCTTTCGCCCACCGTCAAGAGTGGCTAATGTCTTACCGTGTATGAAGCACCACCGTCTGACGCTGGAACATCTCCTTCCTCTCTGCAGAGAGCGTGTCGAACGCCAGGTGAGCGGGTAACCCAGACTGCCACTGACTAAGGGACTCTTCCAGTCTTATCGTTTGGCATAGCTCTTCTAATTCTAAGTTGGTTGTACCCTGATCTGACTCGTTGCTGCTCTTCTTCGGCCCCTTTTCCTGGTACAAGGTGAGAAGAGTGCGGTTGACTATCTCGTACAATTCAACCGTCTTCACAAAAAAAGCAATTCGGGAGGTTTCATGATCTGTGGCTGAACTGGAGAAGACGGGGAGCGGGACATCGTCGGCCAACTGAGAAGATATCATTGTCGGTCGTCCGTGCGTGAGGGACACCATTCTTTGTAATATTCCCTAGGTGTGAGTCAGAAATTCCATATTGTGAGGACTGCTCACATACCGGTCCATTAAAACACAATCGTGCCAGATTTTTCTAAGAAGTTCTCGTCGATCCGGATCCTGGCAGGCGGTTGAAGTTTCGGAAAGGTGCAAGCCAAGGCTCTGTGCTGTCCGTACAGCCACGCCAACTACCATCCATGTTTGATTCGGGTTGTTCGTACTTTGAAGATACTGACTCGTCAGTAGGAGACACTGCACAAGCTCGATCGACCCAGCGTCCCAAAGCTTCAACTGCAGCAAGTCCTGCGCCCTACGAAAATGAAGGCGGCTGGATTCTTCTCTTCGGTGCGTTTCCATCGACTCCACCTGTTGGATCGAGAGAGCCAAGATGACCTCGAGTGTTGCCACGAATATATGTTCGTCGATACCAACGGGAGCTCCAGCGTATATGTTAAGATATGCTTGGTCCCACTTCTTCTTGTCCAGGATAGGATATAACGGATCAACATACTGCCAGTAAACCGGCATGATGGAATCTGCCTCCGTACGCGGGGGGAGCACGTAGCTAGGATAGCTCTGTATTGCTAGTCGGTGCTCCTTGGTTTTGTCCACGGACGCTGCCGAGGTGACACCATCGTCAAGAGTTGTGCTGGACCAACCAAACCGCGCATCGATCGCCGCTTTCACCTGCTTGGTGAAGGCACCAGCACTGCTGCTCCCGAAATACTGGTCCGTGTTTAACCCCTCGTCAGTCAATGCAGTCATAGAATCAGCTAATGGAAGGTTGCTCTCCGCCGATTCCAGAAACCCGGCCTGTCTCTGGCTCCCGGTCTTGCAGCTTTCAGGTGCTTCCATAGACCCGGCCGGGGTGGTTTGCGACATTGAGGGGGTCATCAAGTGACTGCCACCGGAGGGTTCAGAGCTACTCGCCGGCAGCATCTGGTCTTGCGTGTCATTTCTTGACTTCGAAGGGGCAGCGCTGCCCGAAAACGGAACAGAAGCACTCGCCAGGCTTCGTCCGTTTGTGGTGTATTTGCACGGCCCATCCTGGCCCATCCGCCTAACACAGTTGCTGCATGCTGTCTTTGAGTCAGATGGATCTTCGGATCAGAGAGCATTCTCTCGAGTTCAATAGCGTTGCAGGTCTAGGCAAAGGGAAACATGGACGCCGAAGTGTCTCAGGTGTACCGGGCTGGCTGGGCGTGAGGCAATCGAGGAACTCACCTGGCTTTGTTCCATCACACTTCACTTTTCGCTGGCGGCACTTGTTACATGCTGTGTCAATCTTGAAGCGTTTTGCCTTCGGAACCAGACCGATTGTATCGGTGACGGATTCATCCATGTTGAACGGATATGGCAAATCAGAATGCCACTATGTGCGTAAAAAGGAGCGAAAACGACTTCAAGAGCTTCGGAATGTCCTCGGAGAGCTCGACGAGGGACTAACATATAGGGAAGCAGTACGGGAATATCGAGAGCTGGTCATAGTAAGACGTGGAATTTGGTTCCGAGCCAGCTTCCGAAGCGGTTCCGAATAAGATGGGTCATGCGGGGGTTATTCCGACCAGGTCCCGAGGACCCGCAAAACAACCACGTCATCCCCATGGTCTATTAATAAGCCGAATGCACAATGGAAGCCAGACGTGCACTTGTTGCTGCACCTTGGTTATAATAATAAGCCTGGTCTACAGCAGACTTGGGGCATATTTTATTATTTGAGCGATTCTTCTTGGCATCGCAAAATAGCATCACCAAGTTCAAAAAAAATCTAGAAAGATTCGCTCAAACCTGATAATGTTACGCCTCTTGCATGATAGAGAAGGCTACACCTGATTGACAATATCGCCAAAACCATCTTATTGTTGCAGGAGGGTGGACGGGAATTTCTTGAATGCTCCTATCAGATAGTCCAGATCTCCATTCATCGCTTCAGGCATACCCATACCGGTTGATCTCTTGGCCCCGCATCCGAAACAATCTCAACGTGGCTCGGTATACCTCGCTATGTAGGTTTTCTCTACCTTCTAGCCTCACAGGACCGAAGACTATGCGGCGTGCAACTTTTGATTGGTCTAGGAGGCGTATGGACATATCAAGGACCTGGGAGGGGCCTAATAGGTACGAAGATGCAAAATAGTTGGGGGGAAAGGGGCAAAAGCCTTCGATAGAAGGCCAACTAGGGGCTCCGAGGAGGCCGATAAACGATGCAGAAGCTACTCTGATAGAAAGAAAGGAAGAGCAAACAAGTAAGCGTAAGCGAAGATCTTGCCGTGTGGAGTATTGAACCTCCAATGGTGAGGCATTGGGGGATGTAGGCGGCTGCGTGGGTCGCGCCACAGAATATATTATGGCTGTATCTGTGTTGACGTGTGGAGGAAGGAAGTACATCACACCCTATCGATTCTGCTCCTCTTATGTAACAGACTATAGGCTTGGTTCACAAGGAGTCTCTCGAACTACTGTCTTGGTATACCAGCTTGTAGAAGAAAGCATCCTCGCCAGAGACCACTATTGGGACCCAATGTGTACCACATGGATAACATGCACCATTATTCACTAAAGGGCTATGGCCATCCTCCAGGACGTAATAACTAACGACTGCTGTAACTGAGACATCATCGTCATGCGAGTCTTGTCCTAGTCTTGATGTCCTGTCTAAGAGGTCAAGGTGGAGATGTCTAAGGCGGCGAGATGCATACTGGAATGACTTGTTTGTGATGCTCTGACACTGAGACTCGCCCCAGCCCTAGCACCACTGACGGCGGCTAGTTTGCATATTAAAGCAATATCGGGATATTTCTCCAGCAATTAGAGTGAGGCTCTTCTGGAGCGCATGATACGCTAAAGCTCTTAAGCTTTCTGCTCATGCGAAGTGCAAAATTGGCGCTCGGGGTCGCAGCAATAACGGACACCAACTCGCGAAGAAATGCTTAGCAAACCGACCCCGGCCGGGGGTCTGCGCCTTTATTGTTTGTCGTACGAAGTTGAGAGTTCACTGTCAGGATGGAGCGAGAGAGAGAGAGGGAAAAGGGGGCTCGGGGTTAGCATCTGAGGTCTGGGGTGCCGGCGAGCAAGCGCAAATTTGGTTCATCATTAAATTGAGCTATACGAGGCACAAGACCGAGCCGCAGGGGAGTCTGGGGTTCGCCCCAGAACCCCGGCTTCTGCGCGTATCAGACTAGTTCTACCCACCGACTTAACTCCAAACTCACAGCAAGCGTCAGATCCAGAAACCAGTCTGTCCAGCCAGGTACTCGTCCTATTGGCTTATTATGCAACCGAGGCAGCCCAGTTTACCACGACACTCGGCGAGGCGTAGCCCGAGGCCTCAGGCAGTTTACCTGGCTGCTACCGCGTACGCGGCACTGGCAGCGGAGACCTAGTTCGTCAACAGTTAGGTCATACACGCGAGGCACTGCAAACAGGGATTACCGATCAGTATACAGGGCATGTCTTATCCGACACCTGGGTTCCGCCACTTGAGGCGCCTACTCTTCTCAGCAAATCGGCAGACATTACCCCAGCGGTATATCGCCCCAAACATGATACGCGGACAGACACAGACGCAGTACGCTTCGAGTTAGGTCTTGACCTATCCTTGACAAAGGATCGTGCCAAAGCTAGTAGATACCTCCATGAGATGCGTCGCCTAGAACCGCAGCAGCTGTATACGGGATGAGCTTGGCCGCCCAGGACCAGACAACAGTGCTGTAGCTGAATCGGCTACACCCAATGGAGAGCGACCGGAGCTTTTAGTGTGTGTGTGTTTCCAGCCAACAGGGAGTTATCAAGGTATATTTAGGTATGTACATACTGCTAGCATGACTTATTGTTGCAAACGAGAAGGTCGTTCTCTGCGGGGTTCTGCCCTGGCTATGCCCCCCAGAGTAGGTAACTGGCCGTCGCAGCCCTTCCTTTTGATTGGCGAGGATGAGGAAGGGGGGGTTGGGCTTCCGTCTCCCCGCACGTTACTGCCGCGTAGACCACTCACTACCAAGGCATGCGCGCCCGTTAGTTGGCGGGTGGCGTAGAATCCCTATTAGCGATCGCTTAGTGCAAAGCTTAGGGCGATCGACTAGGAAGAACAAGGGGGCTACCGATGCAGCAGTTTCCATGGAAAGAGCACATATTACCCAATTACCACACTTTACTCTGTACTACGTCCTTATGATTAGTTTACCTTAGCTTGCTTAGCTTGATCGAGTAGATAGATCCCCCCCTCTCAATCACGTTCGCAACGGCGCAACGTCGGCGGCTTGGAGTCACCTCGGGAGGCGGCTTAGTGGTCACCGAGATGCCGACCGAAGCGGCTAAACTCGCCGCTCGGGACGTTGATCCCCCGCCAACCCTAGAAGTTTATTATGGGGTTAATCTTCCGCGCCTTGGTTTTTCCAAAACGGTGGACTCGCACAGTCGCTGTCTCTCTGCATTTTCGTTTGGTCTAGGTCTCGTACGGGTTCCCCATGGCAATCTTGGCTTGGTAAGTAAGCCTCGTTCAGTTTTGTGTGGTAGGTCAGTAAGCGTATTCAATGTACCACAAAGGAGGGGGTTTCCAGCGTCGGGTCACACATGGCGTCTCTTTCACATGCTGTGCCCGCCCTGATTAAGATAAGTACCTTATGGAACTGTGCCGCTCGCCCGGCTTCCACACTCGGCCGCATCGATCATGGACTGGCGAAAGCGAAAAGCCTTAGCAGTGTTCGCACGTCACAATCGCCTAAGGAGCTTTGACCGCATAAGGCATGCGAGCCATTCAAGAACGACGGCGGTATCAAGCTACCCCAACTACGCAGTGGAGCTGGAGACGACCAAGCCTAGCGTAGGACTGCACCACCTTCAACGGTGCAAGAACGCATCCCCATTAGAGCGCGTAGATGCGGAGGAAATATCCCTACCAGGCTCGTCCCTATCAAGACCCGAGATTTGAGCCTGTACAACCGAGGCGGGTGGCGTCTCTGGGGTTGCGCGGGACGTATGCGGGGGCGGGGTTAGCGGCAGTGGAGGACTACTAGGATTCACACCCCAGTCGGGGTCGTCCCTATTCGCTGCACTAGATCACCGGTGGAAAAGGGGCCGGGGAAGTGAGACTGGAAGTTTGGAAGTAATTAAGACAAGACTTGAAATAACCGGTGCCCAGTACCACCCACTCCGTTTCTTCTCTCTTCTTCTTTACTCTCTCCTCACAACCACCCTGAATCTGGTTCAGTACGTCCGATCTCCGAGGTCGTGAACAACATGGCCAACCCCGTCGATTCGAAGTTGCCCGGCGGCGACCCCGCGGAGGTTGAGGCGCACGCCGACAACATTGATCATGTTCATCTCGACGAGAAAGCGAAGCCCTCGTCGTACAAGGCAGATGCCATCGAGGCCGAGAACGCAGAGCACGCCATGGGAGTTTTGGAGGCCGTTAGGCTCTATCCCATGGCTACCTTCTGGGCTTTCGTCATGTCTTCGACGATTGTAAGCTA
>FTLB01020672.1_pt1 | contig 26067 bp, 32 predicted proteins | sample 1658291 | NCBI WGS metagenome assembly FTLB01 (sample SAMEA3914812, study PRJEB12502) | metagenome | biome: forest; material: soil | place: Canada | collected 2011-07-07 | depth 0.1 m
AAGGCTAAAGGACGCTTTCGCGATTTCTTGGAGACGATGGATGATCACTCCTACCTGTTCAGCGTCATCCCTGACGGCGATAAATACACTAGCCTCATCACAGGCATTGTGACATCGGTGGTCAAGGTTCGTCTCGCAGGGCAGAAAATTGCGGGGATGAGCCATGAAGTCCAAGCAGCTGACTAACAAAAACACGCGACTGCAGGCAACCGTGAATCACAAAAAGATTGCCGAGGGATTCTCGCTGGCTCTGATAGAGATCAGCCAAGACTTGAGATTTGTTCAACGGAGTACCCGGGTCTCGGACAGCGCCGAGATACGACGTCTGGTGGTCGAGCTCTACGTCAAGGTGTTCAAATTTCTGTGCCACGCCATGCTATGGTACCAGAAGCCTACCAACCGTCTCAAAGGAGCCTTGAATAAGAACTTTTACGATGACGTTGTCAGAAGAATGGTCAATGACATACAGATTGTAGTGAAGCGGATTAAAGACGAGGCAGCCGTGATTGCGCAAGGCCGGGTTGGCGAAATGGCAGATTATCTTTTTGGCCTACAAGTTGTCGGAAACGCAAGCGAAACAAACGACATTAGAGACATCAAACAGAAACTGGAAATGGTACTTGAAATCTTGGATGCCTCTTCGCTTAAACATCTCGGCGCTGTGGAAGAGCACATGATACACGGTACGTTTTGATATACCACTGACTGGTACAGCTACAGCTGTCTAACACAAGGTGTCTAGATCGTCGCATCTCAGGCAGGAAGAGTCCTCTCCGAATCTCGCAGAGAGATAGCATGGATACCGACGAGGCTCTGTATGATAGCGATGCTTTTTCCGACGGTAACTAATCATCTAATCCCACCTGAATCGTATTATTGCAAAGGCACTATGTCGATATACTGATTGGTGACACAGATTCAAATCCAAAGCTCACCCGATACGAAATAATCAAGCTTTGCGAAGCTCTCAGTACGCACATCGAAGACGGCCGTGACGGGCTTTCCCGACAACATCCGGGTATATCTCGACCGCTTTTGCCAGACGAGACAATGATAGAGATTCAGAACTGGATCAAGACTACGGATTCGAGAATGATCTGGATCGAGGGACCGGACTCAACCTCCTTCGGCTCAGGACTGTCGCTGGCCGCTCACAGAATCTACAGTATTAGCATGCAGGCAGAACTGCCATGCATATCGATTTTCTGCAAACCATATCATACCACACGGACGAACAAAACAGACAGAGAAGCTGCGTTGATATCCCTTCTATACTCGGTGATTTCGCAGCTGGCCAGGGTGCTACCGGTAGAGTTCGAAATGACAGACGGAATCGACGGGACAAAGTTCCAGGCCCTAGACGGGACACTGGAGAGTGCTGGACCCGCGCTGGTTTTAGTCAAAGCCCTTCTCACCCATGCGCCTCCGTCACTGATCTGGGTGGTGGACGGACTCCAGTTCGCCGAAGGTCAGACTACGGCACCATACCTGGCGCGTCTGCTCGCCATTCTCAGAGAAGACGAGAGAAACCGCGTCTCGAAGGTTTGCTTCACAACACACGGGAATAGCCTGACCCTGCTTCGAGCCATACGGCTGCCTGAGAGGGTTGACGCGTGGAGGATGGCGCAGAGTCGTCCAGGGCACATCTTCAGGGGCGGATCTGACCCAGATGTTTTAAGAGGACCTTGACATAAATTCTTATGCTAGTCAATTCCCATATGTGATATTGTGCCATGTTTCTTGAATATGCAAGCTGTGCACATTGGGCATGGGCATAGGTCTTTCAGCTGTCCGTGGCTCTTGAAGCCGCATTTATGAGTAATTTTTCCACCATTTTTAAAGCGGCGCCAGCGTCATGTCCGATTTATCCTCGGGCCTCGCCCGGTACGCCTCGATTCGTCCAGTCGTGTCTCCGTCGTCACTGTGATCCCGGCGTGCGACTCACCCTGCCCCTTCTGCGGCCCACCACCACCGCTGGGCAACCCTTCTTTGCCCTTGCCTGGCTCCGTTTCCGGCCCCTGCCGTATCCGAATACCACCCGATATCGCCGTGGTGATCTTGTGCGCGTTCTTGGGCCCGTACAGATCGCGCGTGAATCTGTGGCTGGAGCTGGCGCCATTCTGGCTCGACGACGCGACAGACTCGGCCCCGTCTCGCGAGCAGGACGCGTGCTCTTTGAGGACCTCCTGGCTGCCTCCGGCTTCTATCTCGTGCAGAGCATACGACGTCAGGTTCCTGGTGTCGCTGGTCGAGTGCTCGGATGACTTCTGCTGGTGCGACGGGGACGTGACGCTGTCGCGGGTGAGCTCGCCGGTGACACTCCGAAGGAGGGGCCGGAGGGTGGGAAGGCTGGCGCAGAGGATGCCGCAGTTGAGCTCCACCACGCTCCACCACGAAGTCGGTACATTGTCCCATGTCGGGTCCGTCGTGTTGGTGGCACTAGCCAGGGTGAAGAGACGGATGATGGAGATCACGCACGTGCTAGGCAGAGCGCGGATGGTTAGATATGGTGAGACCCATAGCATGGAGAAACACCCCTTCTCGCCGACTTACAAAAATCCGAGGCAGAAGATTGTCGCGACAAGAAACCTCTGCCTCTTTGCAAGCTGGAGCTTGACGATAGCGGGTATGGGTATGACGAAGACGACAAAGTCCGTGACAATGTTCATGATCGAGGTGAGATACCAAACAGCGAGCGCAGTAATGCATCTGCCAGCCAGGGCGGGGATGATGATAGCGACAGGATTGCAGCTGAAGCCGACGAGCAACTCCTGCACGATACCCCATACGATGAGGAACCCGATCATGCCGAGACACAGTTTTTTCGTCGTCTTGTCGATGAAGATGCGGCGATACAGGAAGAGGAAAGATAATTTGGTAAGAATCTGGGCGAGGTTGTATATTACCATGCTTGCAAAGAGGCACTACAGACGTTAGATGCACCCTCTCTAAGGCGAAAGCTTGGAACGCATCGACGCGGTTACCTTGAGCTGCACCATGGTTTCATCCTCCGTAACCATCCATACGTGTTTTCCCAACCCATACTTCGTTTCTGGTACATATTTTTAGCACAGTTCGAAGGCTTTTACAACTCGAGGCTCGTCGAGATGGATATCGCTTTGGAACTCACGCAAGACGGATGTGACCGAAACTCCTAATGACAAGACCTAGGCATTGAAATAGAGATGTGTCAGGCAGGACCTTGGCGGATGAGATAATCGTACTGGTAGGAAAATACTGACCAGGGCGAAGGAAATCAACAAATCGTCAAAGCCATAGGTGCGGACAAGAATGCATCGTGTATACAATCGCAGTAAGACAGTCACTGCTGCAGCAAGTAGAAACGCCACAGAGATGCCGATAATGATGGGCGCTTGAGTCTCAGCATCGAGGCCTGGATTGTCGCCTGGAGCCGGCATATTCCACTGTAGTTCTCTTCATCCAGGTCTTCTCTGATGGAAACCCCAAAGGTCGTAAAACGAAAATTCAAGCTCCATCCAAAAGAGGAGAAGCCTACGAGCATGACGTGGTTCTATCGGTTCTATATATAAAGAAGCCCGTGATTTACGCCTTTACAATTTTTACTTGGGGCCACTGCCACTGCAGCGCGGCAGCTATCACTTGTTGGGAAATGGGTGGGATCCAAGATACACCGATCTTTGTCAAAGCGCACCTAAAAGTCTGGAAAAGGCTGCCAACCCCAGCCTGCGCGACGAGCCTGTGCGGCGGTTGTTGTTGTGGTTCTCCGCACGGCAGGCAAGCGACGCGGATTGACTCCTAGAATTGTCCCGCCGCCCCGGCTCGGTTCCGGCAGTCCTATCTCTCGGTACCCCAGATTTTTGCGAGCGCAGCCCATAACTCACCTCGCAAAATATGCAGCAGGAAAGGGGCTTTGGGAAGCCATCGATAAAATATTGGATGTATGCGCCTCCTCTATCCGGTCCTGCTTCCGAAGGGCCTAACAAGAAGGGGTCTGTGCCCTTGGCAAGAGACGATGACAGATCGACACTACCCACGCAGCGCTCGAAGATAAGATCGATTTAGTGAATTACTGTATGCTTCTTGCATGTACGAACTCAATAGCCTCGTCGGGGTCCCACCATCTGGTACCTACGGTGTTACGCAGCCAGCGTGTAATTGTCTTCTTCACGCCGTTTCATGATGCCCTAGGCAACAAAGACTTTGTAAAAAATATTGACCTTCCTTTCTTGTTCTCAGCTCGGTTTGTGGGGTGAGAAAAAGACTAGGTAGGGGTTCTCCAGAGAATGCTTAGTTTGTCTGGCTGCAGAGCGTAGCACACCGGGGAACTGCTGCCGTAGTGTACCAGCTTGAGACCCCCCCTCTTCGGTCAACCAGCTGAAAAATGGGTTATCGAAGTCTCCCGTTCCCACCGGGTTGTCTTGCCAATACTTGCGCTTTGCTATATGTTTGATACTGTACTGTAATCGGGTACCTGACGGGAATTACTACGTCTAACTCGACAGCTAAGAGGGAGGATATGGGTGCCAAAACTGGCAAATCAAGATAGAGCGCAGTAGAATGTCACACAGAGGTCCGCACGGTTTGGGGCCGAGAGTGCCGAGGGTGTAGAAGGTGTATAGAACACACGTCCCCCGCCGTCGACAATGCAGGAAAAGTTCGGGCGTGCAATCTAAATTGATTGCCACGAGCCCGCGTACTTGGTCGCTGAGCCGTCTCGTCTCAATGCGGACCTCCCCTGGCCTGACGCCATACGCTCGGACGTCGATTAGCTTGGCGATATGCTCCGTGCAGTCTCGGCATCTATAATTTAGACCTTGTTGTAGCTAAACTCAGCTTATCCACAGAACTACTACGGATAGCTTTCCGGTAGCCCCTATCATGCACGACGCAGTCACGATGTTTCGACTCTGAGTATTGTGGCTTTCGGAGAGTTGAGAGCGATAAGTTCGCGAGCAAATCGTATTGCCCATGTGAGAAGGGGAGTTTTTTTTAAAGACAAGCTCAGAAGTTGATAGCATAGTTATTTATTTCGCTGAAACAGAGTTTTGCAAACCCTGCGAGACAGCGTAGACCCCAGTCTTCAGCTGCATTCCCCGCAACATGAGTCCTGAGCACCAACAAACTTGCGGGGAAATTGGTCACATCCTGTTTGGAACCTTCGATCATCCAGAATCGTACAATATATATCCCATGATAACAGTATAGTTGCGACGCGAGTAGGGTCCGCATCCTAGAGGATGACTGAGTGCTGTGCCTCACTCAGCTTGAACCTTTCAGCAGCGTCCAAACGCCAAGCGCCGCAAAGGTTCCGGTGGTTAAAACGTGCCCTATGGCTCTCCCACGCGCGTGTGCCGTCTTTTCCTCCTCCACCACCAGTTGCTCGCCTGTCTTCGTCTCATCCATGTGACCGGCAAACTTCCTGACCGCATAGCCATCGATGGCACCGGTGACGACGGAGCTGATGAGCAGCACGCTTAATGCTCTATCCGCTTTCAGGTACGCACAGGCGATAAAGGTAACTCCCGACGCGATCACCCGACCCGCAGAGACGACGATGAAGGGGTTGGATGCCGCGGACTTGGTGCACTCGGTGGATGGGTGGAATCCAAACTGAGCAGCGTAGGATACAGGATAGAGAATCGCGCGTACACCCATGAAAATACCGAGGCTGCCCACCAGAAAAGAGGTTCCGCGTACCAGCGGGAGCGATGTGAGGTTGAGGATTGGCGACGGAATCGACATGATGGGCACGGTCACTAATGGTTGCTTTTAAAGAGGGTTGATAGGTGCGATGGTGAAAGCGGGCTCGAGGTGTGGCTGCAAGACAAAAAGTGACAGAATAACGCAGTAGTGCTCTTTTGTGACTGCGAAGCATTAATTACGACATCGATGTCCGGGGAACTATTTCGCGTCGGCGCGGAGCGGAGCGGGGAGTCGTGTAACGTCTCCCCACTTGAACCCGTTGATTAGTACGCGGTTTTTCCCGGCCAAGCCGTCGGATCTCTGCCGTAACTAAAATCACGCCCAGGATTCCACAGTGGGGCTTCCATTCTAGGCTGTAAGACGTTGTCTACATAGGCGCCTACTTTGTATGTTATGACTTATCGTATGGGGCCCAAAACTATGGCGACTGGCTCTGCTAAAAACACAAGGGTGGAAGAAGGGGACAAAAGCAGAATAAGAAGTGCCGCAGAGGGAGAGAGACAGAGAGAGAAGCAGGAGAGAGACAGAGAGAGAAGCAGGAGAGGGAGTGGGGAGAAGAAGGAGAAATGGAGGAAAGAGCATACATACATAGAGAAATGATTCTTAGTAAATATTACCAGTGTAAAAGCAAACATATATATAAACATACCTTAGCATATCCTACGTAGGACGTCCTCATACTTTGACGCCACGGATAAGTCTGTTTCGCTGCAAGCCAAGAATGAAGATCATTGGCCTTGGGAGTAGCCCTGAACGGACCTCCGAGTTGCTGGCCGGAAGACTCCAAGTAATCACTTGATCGCCCCCCCTCTACCAAAAATCAAGACCATATCCTAAAGATTGGCATAGGAAATAACCAGATCCTGTCTATGGAGATTACCCCGAGGCTCTCCCTGCCTTGGCCGACTCGATGTATCGGATTGTCAATGCATACACAAGCTCGTTGAGATATCAGCCCAGGATCGGGTTCGTGGTACCGCCGTACAATGTGTCAAGCTATTTCTTACTTATTGACGACGTCATGCACGAAATGTTTGCATGCCAACATCCGCACTCCGAGCGGGGAGACTACATTCAATATGACATCGTCGACTATAGGAACGCTGCATAGCGGGCTTTTAACCTCTCCAACCCCTGTAACTTGAGGACCCCTTGGTATGAGCACGGTCACACCACAGTGAATGGAGATATAACTACGACTACTGCCCGCAAGATTTCTTTGCTGACGAAGACAACTATATTCTCCTCATCAACTTGGAACCGGACTACCCCTATATCTGCCTCCGAGATGTGTACCGGTGCAGTGACATAAGCCACCACCCACCCCAGCCCATCTTGGAGCTGAGCGAAGGGCACGTCGCAGCCGTTTATGAGACTCTGCACCAGGTGTGCCAACGGCCGCTCGATGGTAAAATCCCGGGCATTCGAGAGCGACACCTATGGTCTGGCATATCCGACTTTATGGGACGCACAAGTCTTCCTCCGCAGAAGGAGATGCTCCGGCCCGCCGTCGTAACCGGGGATGCCTCGGATTCGGACAGCATTTGGGAAGCCGTCCACGATGCTCTTCCCTTTGTTGGAGGTGGGAGATTCAAGAGAGTGACGGGCGATACAGCTTTTGCGCTGAATTTCGGCGTGGTGACAGAGATGCGGAGGGAGATACTGGTTATTGATTAGCTTGATTGTTTTTATGACTTTCCCCGTCCCATGAGGGATAGCCTGACGAAATACACGCTTAATGACGACTTCAAGAAAGGGCGTAGGCTACCCCTTCAGAGTGAATGGCCGCATCCATGAACGGCTAGTCAATCTAACTGAGGTATAGTGGATGGGCCTTTCATCCATTGTATGACGGCCTCAAGCAGTTGCAGTCCTTGCGATATTAGATTTTTTGTGCGGCTACGATATTTCCCTGGCATATCAGCCGGATCATTTCAAGGTTCTAGTCTACTCCAGCGCCAGAAATAGAGGCGTGCCTCCCCTATGGTGAGTTTCTTATAAGATGTGTCTCATAAGGGAATTCTCCCGCTAGGAGGGAAGTTTGTTAGTATGGCATGGCTGGCGGCGAGGTCTACTTACCCCATGAAAGGTATGTAAGAGAGACTCCCCCACCCTCAATCCAACAATCCGAGCTGTGGGAATGAAACATAGGATGTCGAACCGAAGGAACTGGCATTGTTCCAGACAAGGAAATGATCTACTGGGGCCACCAATCCCGATGAAGTCGGGGTAGGGTTGGGAGTCTGTCTCACAGCCCTATCGCCAATGCCGAATTCTTGAGAGCTTGTTTGTGGTTACACGTGTCGGATTCGGTGCTTGGCCAAGCTCGTCGAAAGCCACTCTCTCGGCCTCGGCAATTCAAAGTCGACTCCGGTCCAATCCCAACCTTCCCTCTCTTGCTCAGCACCGTGTCCTGCGTCGATCGCGGTGTGATTAGCGTGATATTCTGACTCTACCAGTCGTGCTATAGGTTTGCTGCTCGCATGCCCCACATTGGTCTAGGCCATTCCGTAGAATCCCAAGCCTCCTTCCACCCCTTTGCCTAGAACCAGCACCATGGAAAGTTGGGCTTTGGTTCGCTTTGACCGCAGCATAATCATGTCTTCCACGGTCCAATGAGGAGGAAGAAGTTGCCGGAGACGATGATCCGACGTGTATAGGACAATTGTCACTCCCGGCGCTACTGGTCAGCCTTTACATGCATGCCGAGAGGAGCCTTGACGGATGGCACATCTAGAAAGCAGAAACGAAGAATAACCTCCTCTCGTGTAACAGAGCTGAGAATGAGTAGCCGAGTGGTCGATAAGTGGTAGCGGTACTTCAGACTAGTCCATCATGATCCAAGAGCTGAGCAGCAGCCGGCATAGGAAGCGATCATATCAAGGTCTTGTAATCGCTGAAAAGGCATACACGGAAAATTCCGGTTATTCTGCGTACATCTATACCTCCTAGTAGACAGAAGAAGCGGCCGCGGTAGCCTAAAGCAAATAAACGACTTTCTTCTGACCAATTAACGGGAACAATGGACGGTCTGACCATGGGATAGGCAGACGGCTTGGCATTTCCCATCACCGGTGACGAGCTGCCCATCCCCTATGCCATTGGTCTCAAGTATTGATACGGGTACATTAGCTTCTTCTCAGCTCTTAAGTTGCCAGCCCGGGGCTGCGGTTTTCTGCTTCGGGAAGGAGATTGCATTGTCTCATAATTGTTGCGGTCAGCGGTCAAGTCTGTACCGCAGTGCAGGTGAGAATAAAGCGGTAATCTCTCACCCGAAACTCGTCCATACGACATAACTTTAGTAGCGAGCAACGTGAGTGCGGACAACTTCCTTGTTTTCTGATGGACCCAGAGGCAAACATTCGATAGCCTCATATCCAGCCAAGTTAACTGTTTACACAACCTTTGCTCTTTTGCCTCGGCTCGACCGCGCGTTTGTGGCTTGATCTAGACTCCTCCAAGCCAAGAACTCGACCACATAACGTACAGCCAGCCACATATGCCTCGACACAGCTGATCATACACCAAGTCGGTAATGCAGGATATTTCTTTTGGTATCGGCATGCAGCTGCATCTATTCAGCTGGCTCGCCATCGGTGGCGTATCCTTGTGACTGATATTAGACCGTAACTGCTGTGTCAGTCTCCAATAGAACTATGTCCGATGAGTTGCCGACCTCGAAGTTTCAACAGCTGAAGTTGAGCGTCGTGAACATGACATGAGAGCCCTGTCTAACACCGTCCGGGTCTATAAAAGCATCGCGTCTGCTCCATCTCAAACTTCATATTTTCTGTTCCTTCACCATCATTCAACACTATTCGCACACAGACCAAAACTATCATTTCCCAAAACTTGAACTATACTGAGCATCAATATGCCTGGACCCAACAACGCCAGTCCCGCGCCCCCGGCACATGTTAGTACATGCATCCTCGTATGAACACATGAACATCTGCTAACTCAGTGTACAAGGAACGGCCAGCTATGCTCACGGCATGCATCGTCGATAGCAAAAGTACCGTCTTTTACGTCGACAAGGACGGCTGGCTCAAAATCCGAGTCAACCCCAACGCCAACGATGGCGAGCCCGACGGCCAAAAGGACGGCCGAGCATCGTGGACCGAATCCTTCCTGCAGATTGATAAGAAGAATCTGAAGAGCGTGTCAAACGACATGGCCGCCATCTCGTATCCCCTGAGTGGCCCGTCGAACAATGTTCAGAGGGTACGTTGCTCACAGGCTCCTTGATGAACTTGGCTGACACGCGGCACGCAGTCCCGCCTGTATTACATCGATGACAAGCAGATTCTCCAGGAGATCCAGAAAGATGGCAACCAGGACTGGTCTGTCGGACCGCTGGGAAAACTGGGCATCACTGCTAGAAAGGGAAGTCCCATCACCTGTCTCCTGAGCCTGGACGCCAAGGTTGTCAAGGTCTTCTACTACGCAGAGGATTTGAAGAAGGGGGTTAAAGATGTTCTTCCTTCTGTTGCGTGGTGGACCGGCGGATCGTGGAACAATGATACTATCTATGGTTAAGGACCAACACTATAAGCTTCAAGAATTTGGTCGTTGGTTCGATTCGAGCCATTTTGGTTCAGCTCTCACTATTTACTTCGCCGAACGTCTTTCGCTTATACAAATACAAAGTGTTTTCACTCTTCCGTTTCGCCATAGCCGGTACAGTATGCCGTTTGACATAGGATTAAATTACTGTAGTGAAAATAAGGGTTGAGGAAGCGTAGATACTCCAATCCAGCTAAATGTTTTAGAACGACTAATCTGCTCGATCCATCACCCTTTTTGAGCAGTCCAAAGTAATGAGCAGCAAGTTCTAGTGTAGCGATCAGAGTAGGTAGAGTCACGAGAATTATATCTTTCTCCCACACTTTACTACCGCCTAGACACGAACATCTGAGATCTATACATTTTTGGTATATGCCAACCGGCCTCGTACCTGCCTTATAATTTTGAACCAATTCTGAGCCGCGATTTGACAAGGAACCAGATATAAGCAACTATTGATCCCAGGAACGTCGACTTTGGACCTTGTCCCAGTAACCCGATGATTCTACTCAGTAGAATCACGCGTTTTCCGTAGGCCATGACCTCTCGGTCCCATGCCTTTTGAGTAATCTCTCCGCGCCAGACTTTAAACAGCAACTGACAATGCATTGCAGCCTGGTTGCTCGCCATAGCCAGATGGGGGCGAGCCGCAGCAAGTGCATCTCCGACTAGAACAACGCGGCCGTCGTAGAAGCTTGGCGTCTGACACATGGCATCGTTCACTTTGGTCACAAACGGGTTGTTGGTCCCGGAGACCAACTCGGCCACCGGTGGAGTCATCTCCGAGATGTAGGTAGAAAGCTGGCGCTTCCACGCCTCCGGGTGGACAAGATCCCCTCCAATGGTGTTTTTGTGGACGTTTCCGTCCACATCAGTAAAGAGAGAGCTCATTTCGGGCGTGTCTTCTTTTATGTTGTGATACCAAACCCAGTTGAGAAGGCGCTTACCCGGCTCAACAGCTCCGTCGGCCGTCGGAATGGTATAACTGTAAAGTGTCAGGCGAGGTGCGAAAAAAGCAGGACTCCAGCAGTGAACTCACACTAGCATGTATGAGCTCTTCATCAGCGTGAACACCATTCTGCCCGAAAAGTATTCCGCCGTCTCCGCCGACACCAAGCTTTCCTGCACCGTGCCTCTCCATGCGACATAGCCAGAGTACTCCTTTTCCGTCACGGTCTCGGTCTGCATGAGCCGTCGTACAGTCGAGTGGATACCATCCGCTCCTAAAACTAGATCCGCGGTGATGCTGTCCTTCTCGCCGCTTGCGACGTCGACATACCGTACGGTCACCAGGTCTTTCTGTTCGCTATACTCTATCGCGGTAACCCTCTTGCCCGCGCGAAACTCGGTTCGCCCATCGCTATCACGTGGTGCCGGTGGGTGCTCAACCGCTTCCGATGGCATGCCATCAAAGTTCGCGCGCAGGATCCGATACAGCAGTACCCAGCTGCTGAGGTGGCGGGAGGACTGGAAGCTGTAAACCTGCTTGTATTTGCGCCATGCAATGATATTGAACGGTGCAGGGATCCCAACCTGGCTTTTCGTCGCATCGTACTCAGCCAGGAACTCCATGAGATTAGGACCAAGCGAGATGCCGGCCTGGTGGCTGGCTCTATCAGACACCGGATCCTGCTCCAAGATGGTCACGTTGCTACCGTTCCGCCTGAGCTGAACGCCATGTATCAAGCCTGCTAGTGAGCCGCCGACCTGACCGGAGGTATTTAGCAATCATTGAGCTTTGTAGCTGCGGTGCTCGCAAGCAAGGCTGCGACTTACGATCACGACATTTTTGGGCGGCATCGTAATTATCCCGTCTGCTTGGATCTATGGAGGCTTGGAGTCGCGACGACGAGCTACAGTCCGAAATGGGAACCAAAATCGACCGGAGTTTGGATGGATGGTTTTGCCTATGCGGAACAAAAGAGAAGAGAGTTAACGCCTCGGCGGGTTTCCCCCCCTTGTTGGCTGCGAAACTAATCACCAACCAACAGCCAGCCCCCTGGCATTTGACGAAATCCTTCGGCGCCCAAGGTAGGCCCGTGATGACACGGCGCTAGATTCACACCTCCCTTTTCGCCCCGCCTCGGTGGATACATTTTACGAGCACCGTTGCAGTCTCGGCTCATCCTTTCGGATCATCTCGGGCTTTGCGAAGCCCTGTCAGTCCCCAGCAGGCTGTCACTTGGGAATAGTTCCTTGCCTTCTCTAATGCTCCTTGCCAAAAGTCTCACCCACCAAGCAAAAGCAACTTGGCGGCAATTTGGAATGCTATTGCGTGCATCTGTCTACACAGTCAGAAGGATTCGACATTGGCTGGAATCCTTCCTTGGTTTCCTAGGCTCATCTGGGAGCTGCCTCATCTGGCAGCGTCTCCGCAAAGGATCACAGGAGCATGTGTGGAAAGGTTTCAACTGTGCTGAACAGCTAGTCATCGATATCTGTAGAGTAAAGCTGGTCAACCTTTAAAGACTTATTCTGGCTCAAGCTGGTCAGCCACAGCGCTCTGTTCTCAAGCTCTGGATGTCGTCACCTTGATACGGCGTCTTGCTTCTTCCCATCCACAAAAATGACTTTGACTGATAGCGGTGCGCGGCAGCTTGCCACAGGCATCATATGCGGCGTTATTGGCATTGTCGCGACCGCCTTGCGCTTCTGGTGCAAGCGTACAATGAGAAATGGCATACACGCTGATGACTGGTGGATGCTGGCTACCCTACTGCTATCTTGGGGCGCCGAAGCGGCTGTCATATGGGGTGAGTCGATGCGACAGTTCATTATCACTGCTTCATGAACTACACAGTCTAACAAAACCCAAAAGGACTGCTTGCTGGTAGTGAAGGCAAGGAAATCGAGCAGATAACGGATGAGCTGTTCGCGAGTCCGTCGACTGAAAAGTTGAACCAGCTCTACAATTATCTCGAGGTAGGCAGGCCGTGCGCATTGTCCTGGCGGTATGAAAGACGGATGCTAAGACCGAACAGTCGCTCTTTATAGGCATCACCATCGCCTACGTGACACTCTTTTGCGCCAAGATCTCCATATGCCTCATGTATCGCCGCATGTTCCCACTCCGCCAGTACCAAATCGTAGCGAATGTTCTCATGGTTCTCGCGACGCTGTGGTTTATCGGTACTTTCGTGGCAAACATGTGCATCTGCATCCCGGTCGATAGTTTCTGGCACCGCCTCGAGCCGGGACGCTGTCTGGACTTTAACTTATTCTTCCTCGTCAACGGCATCATCGAGATTCTCATCGACGCCGCCATTCTAATCCTACCAATCTGGGTGGTGCAGACCCTCCATATGCCGCTCAAGACCAAGGTTCTTGTCATGGGGATTTTCCTCCTCGGAGGCTTGTACGTCAAATCGCTCACCGTACCCCAAGCGAAGCATGCAATAAGCTAACTCAGACAACCAAGTACCATTGTTACAAATATCCTACGAATCTACTATTCGTATCAACCAAACCAAGTGTATGGTGAGTTTCCTCCGAGACACTCACAGCCGTCTGTTCTCAGCTGCTCAGATTTACTAACCATCTGGCCCTGTAGTCTCGTTTACGAAAGCCCAGTTATGGCTCGAAGTTCACGTCGCCGTCATCATCATCTGCGGCAGCGCGCCCATTTACTCTCCCGTTCGGACCGCAGCTGGGTGGTTGGTCACCAAGCTTCGTGACCGGTACGGCTCTTCGCTCAGGTTCTTGAGCTTCAGTTCCCGCTGGAAGCTTTCGGGTAAGACGGGAGAGTCTGAGGGATCGGATTTCAAGATGAGCAGGCAGACGCCAAAGAGCGGAAGCCGGGATTTCTACAAGCAAAGCGGAGACCAGTCGTCAGGATATAGCGACAAGGATCTGATCCTAAGCCCACGCGGCGACAACGAGTATAGCGTATCAGTAGGGCAGAGCGGGGTGTTGCAAGGTGGCATGGGGCTTGCGCCACGAGATCTACAAGTACCAATCGGGGTTGCAATTGTTTAGAAAAGCGGCCAGTAATCAAGAGAAAAAAAAAGTATAGGCCAAGCAGCGGTTTGAAACTTATTAGCAATTATCTTCGAAGAGAGCCTCTATCTGCAGTCTTTGCTCAAACAGTAAACCATACTAAACCAACATGAATGTGCCGTCTAAAAACAGCAAATAGCAGTACAGAACAAGACGACAGCATACGACGATCAAGCTAAAAATGGCCATGATTATGCGGGTGATGCTCCTTACCTGTCTCGGCTTAACGTGCGCCGGCACCAGGTCCTTGGCAATCGCCATTTCTCGAGGGGGGCTTTCAGCGGATTCTAAGATCCCAGAACCTGCATAAGCATGGAACATATTTAGTGCGCCAGAACACTTGCAGAAGTGCATGACAGTTAACGTAGTAGAGTTGCAAAAAGAACCCCGCGCACCGACTTCCTGTCGGCTACCTGTCCAAGCTGGTGCTGGGCCCGATGCTGTTCACTCTCTTGGACAAATAAGACTGTGGCTTCGCACCAACACTAGATCCTTCGTGCACCTTTGTGGTGCAGGTGAACGACTAGCTGCAAAATGAATCTGGTGGCGTACGCCTCCATCGAACTCTTGGGTAGGTAGCAGAGCTAGAGGCTTGGATCTCATCCTACGCCGTTACGGCCCGATCTTGCAAAGACGTCGTCGCGCACCAACTACACCTTCGCAGCTCGAGGCCCCAAGTAATTATTGCGGGGTTCAATGCCACAGATGTTCCCGCAATCCACGCCGGGGCTCACTGCCAAGATAGGACATCGCGTTCAGATAAGCCAGCGGGTGGCGCCAGCCATGCAGCTAGCTCGGAAGACCAACCCAATCACAGGAATAACCCAAAGGTATGTTGCCAGCTGCTTCTTACTATCTCTCTTGGTTCACCCCGGCTATGTCAGGCACCATCAAAAATCAGCACATGGGAACAAGACCACACACAATTCAGCAGTCTCCTAGGTGGTGCTCACTGGGAGGATCTCCTACACACCCCCAAATTGCTTCCCCGATCCGACCAACCCCGCAGATTCTTACATTCAGCCCTCATCTATTGCTCTTCATTTCAAATCCGAGTTGATAAGCAATTCGTTTCATCCTCGATTCCTGCCGGGAGACCTATCCGCCAGAAGCCCCCCCGGGTCAACTAAGATCAATGGCTTACCATCTAGACTGGTAGTCCCCTGGCAGTCCCCACGTGCCAAGAAACTGGAGCATACGCAAGATGCAGATGGTACAAGTTCCATGCTTGTACCGATACAAAGGATGCTTTCGTGATCAGGTACCCGCGATGCGGTCTCTTCAATGTGCCGAGGCAGTCATCGTCTGATGGGGTTGAGGGGAAATCGGTACGCCAACGGCACTTGTTGAAACTGAAGAGTCCAAGCAACTGCTACCGGCTCATGGGATGAATGAGGAACAGCACTCGAACTCTCTGCTTTTGCTCCAGGTTTTATTTTGCAACACTTGACTACTGCCGGGCTCTAGTACGATTTCTAGAATATCTTGCACTGCTTATTGACATGACAATGGAAGAGCCCAAGGAAAGCATAAGTCCAATCTCGTCCATCTTCAGCCAGTCGACAGAGAAGTACGCCAGTGAGATAAGCGACCCGGAAAGCCAAAGCTCCCTGCCTAGTTCGCAGTGCAAGGACCATGTCGACGAAGAGAGCTTCAACTATCTCTCTGGGTGGAAGCTCCACGCTGCAACTGCCGGGTACGTTGTGTCCAAGCTTCAGGCTTGGCCTTTGTGAGTTATGAGTTACGCACGTACTAACAGAATATTAGGCTTAGCATCGGTCTCTTCTTGATAACTCTTGAGATGACAATCGTCAGCACAGCTCTGGTGTCTATTACCAACGATCTCAATGACTTTGACCAAAGCAGCTGGATCATCACAGCGTATCTATGCACATACATATGTAAGAGCCTATGCCATTGCCATCCCTCAGTACCACGACTCGGGCACTCACTCACTCAATCTTTCTTGCAGCCGGTCAAGTTGTCTGGGCAAAGCTCTCGGACCTTCTTGGTCGAAAATCAACATGCATTACGGCCATCGTCATATTCACCGCCTTCTCGGCCGGCTGCGGCGCAGCGCAGACCATGGTACAGCTGTAAGTAGATCATATGAACACGGTGAGAACCATCATTGAATCCGCTTCTGACTGTATGGCAGCATCGTTTGTCGTGCATTCCAGGGCATTGGCGGGTCGGGACTCTATTCCATTGGCTTTACCATGGCCTATGAACTAGTGCCCGGGCATCGATACACTCTCTACGCAGCATTCATGACGGTGTTAGTTGCCGCATCCTTTGCGCTGGGACCCGTTTTCGGCGGGTTGATTGTCCAGGGTGCGTCCTGGCGATGGGCCTTTCTTCTCAAGTAAGTGTCACATCCAATTCTGAGTTCAACAAATTATCCTCGTCAAACTCATACTTTTCTCACCTGAATCGAATCTCGAGAACTGACGGACGAAGTGTTCCATTATGTGCTCTAGCTGGATTCCTTCTATTCTTCGCACTTCCGCGCGACTTCCCCTATCAAGGGCTTGCTCCCGATAGCCCTGCCAAGGCGAGATCCAGTAGCTTCAGCATTAAACAGTTAGATGTCGTGGGCTCCATTTTGATGTTTTCGGCCATTACTCTTCTTGTCACTGGACTCAACGAAGCGGCTTCGCTGCTCTCTTTCACGGAAGCTGTCGTGCTCGGTCCGCTATGCGCCTCTGCTGTCGCCTGGTTGGCCTTTTTCATCAGCCAATGGCATGCGTCTCGTCCATCGAGTCGCGTTGAGCCAGTTCTCCCATGGAGATTCTTGCAGGATCGCGTCATGGTGGGCCTTTTGCTGTACGTATCTGGCGCCCTTACCCACCACGTCTCCTTACTTGGCCCTTGCTCCGATGGGCCGCAGAAAATGCAAACTGACAGAGCCCGCAGCAATGCCTTTTGTACCGGTGCTGTCAGCATCACATGCATCTTCCAGTTGCCCTTGCGATACCAAGCTGCGGCAGACCTGTCGCCCCTGGAGGCCGGAATCCGTCTGATCCCTTTCGCGGTGTGCGGTCCGGTCGCCACGATAACCTGCACCGCCCTCTCCAAGAACAAACGGGTACCGCCGCTCTATCTGGGGATCTTCGGTGCCCTGCTACAGATTATTGGACTCGTCTTCATGTCTCGCGGGAAGCTGGACGATCCGCAGTGGCCTGCGTTGTACGGGTTCGAAGTATTGGCTGGCCTCGGGTTCGGGTGCTGCATCGCCATGGCGACGCTGTTGTGTCCGTTTATCGTGGAGAAAAATGATCTCGGTATGTGAAGACTGTCCAGTTATAAAACTTACTTCTTCGCCTCAACCCTTTGCTAACCCCCGTTATTTGTTCGTGTATGCAGCGGTTGGCACAGCAGCCACTATTCAGTTCCGGTTCCTGGGTAGCGCCGTAGCCATATCTGTCATTACCGCCGTGGGAAACAGCCGAGTCAAGGACTCGTTAAATGGGGTACTGACACCCGTGCAGCTGCAGAACTTGTTTGGGTCCCTGGAGACAATCAGGGAACTGCCCGCCAATCTGCAGAGTGTGGTAAGGGGTGATTTTCTGCTGGCCTTTAACTTGGAGATGAAAATTGTACTTGGCTTTGCTGTTGCCTCCGTCTTCACGGGGTTGTTAATGTGGGAGAGGAAACAGATTAGAGTCCCTTGAATACCTACTGTACCTAGATAGAGACAGTACACCAGGAAGGAAGAAAAGAAAAATCGTTCGATATTCATCATAAAGGGTTCCAATATAGCCTCCTATAGCCAGGGATATCGCCACTGAATGCATTCTGACAGTTTGGCACTCCGCGCGCACAGACATGTAAACCTTTATGTAACTAAATACCTACAGGTAGGTAAGACAAGCAGCTAAAACAATACCCCTAATATTGTCTTGAACTATAAACTTTCCACGAGCAAAATCTGGGAACAAGTACTGTCCTCGATACTCCTTGGTAGAAAATTCCTTTAATTATTCATCTAATAGCTAATAACTGGCCGAGCTTATGACTCTTCTCATCATCTTCACACTCGCCATTACCGCGTCTGGCATCTTAATACTAGGGATCTCGTGACCGCCTTCATGAATAAGTTGCTGTCTATTTTCCGAGCGACACACGCGCATAACGCCCTCCGCATTTATAGTCGTGTCATGCTGGCCCCAAATGTGCGCCGTGGGGATTGGAATCAGCTCTCCGTCATCCTCGACGTTCAACATCCTCGCAGTACCCGACCCCAAAGATTCGGCATCGAAGACGCCACCCGCCGAGAAAAGCACGGCGCACTTGATGCCACCCAAGTTTCTCGTGTCCGTCGCGCTCAAGCCCTTTCTCCTTTCCCGGGTGGCGGCCCGGGCTAGCCAGGTGGCAGCCAGCGTTGCTCCCTGAGAGAAGGCGAGAATGCCATCAAACGGGCCTTCAGCCTCGATATACAAGTCTAATTGATCCAGGGCTGTTATGCCAGTGGCAGGGTCCTCCGCATCAAACCAGGCGAAGAACCCATCTGTTGGCGAGGCTATTGACTTAAACTCGGGCGCCATTTCTGTTGGAATGCAAGCCTCGACAAAATCGTATATGTGCTGGTCCGCGAGCTCATAGCGAATGGCCGCTGTGTGGGAAGTCAGTTAGGTTTTTCAGAGGTCCTAGCGGTATAACTCCACGGCATGACATCAGGCACATATAAGCCATGAAGTTCTCCCGAAAGAGTTTACCTACCGGTTTGTGTCTCCAAGATCTAATGTATCTGGTCAACTTAGATCATACGAGCTTGGATGGGTAATGATCCGACGTACCTGGGAGTTGGTGCCGACACCATGTAGACAAAGAAACTTCATCTTGAGGTTGGTGTATTCAACGAAGCTGCAATCGTCCCGTTGAGACAGCGTCGTAAGGAAATGCGGAAATCCTGGGGTAGTGTGCGTAAGTGCCAGGTCTGTTCTTGGAGCTCCAGCCTCGGCTGACTGCCATGACGCTCTTTCGCTTCCGCAGCAAATCAAGACTAATCATTGATAATGAACTTGGCAAGTACCACGGTCAAAGGTTCCAGAGGTACCTTGACTTGCACATGCTTCTCGCAGAGCCTCGTAGCAGTTCGCATCCTATAACACGAGCACCACAGTAAGGATTCACAGTTCCTGAATCCTGCCAATCGCGTGATATATCGCACTGTCATCATTGGACAAGACGAGTTTCCCTGCAGCCAACGAAACGGAGCTGGTATACCTAGATAGGTAAGGGAGTCAAGAAAGTGAGTGGGAAGCCTAGACCCAGTGTATTTATTAATAAATCATAGAGCAGGATTTGGGGTCCAATCACTCCGCAGTGGGCTCTTCAACAACCTGGCCAGCCGCTACAGAAAACAAATTGGACTGTGGAAATTGACCTGTTCGACTAAATGCAACTAAATGGCTCGGTTTGCTAGCACCCAAACCAACATACAGGGTTGCTAATATTCGCTGGCAAGTTGGTAATCAGTGCTGATCGTCCGCAAGTTGTCCAAAATAGCACACCCCTGCCCGGGACAAACTTGAGGATCAGACAGAGCGGCCCAGCTCTTTTCTCACATTTTTTGTACGGTTTAGAAGCCGAAGTGGCTCAGCAGTTAGGCCGTTGAGCACCTACCAGACGGGGTAAGGATTGTAGCTTCAATCGGGAGGCGCTGCAGGGGTTGTTATCTGACTGCAGCCTTCGGCTCTTGGCTACACGCCCTCACTAAACTTACACCACCCCTTGCTCGACCATCGAGGGCAGCCACATGAAACAACCCAGTCGAGTGTCTAATGTACAGTACAGTACAGTAGTGACGGAGGGAATCAAGGGAGCTAGCTGACGAGCGAACAGAGTGCAGCCAGCTGACCAAATTCGGCAATCTCCCAATCGGGCCAGGAGGGCTAGGATATCTTATAAGTTATAACTATGTAATTAACGGAGTAACCAGTGCCTCATTATTTCGAATGCCTGGTCCATGCCCGTCTCTCGGCTTCTGTGTCACGCCGTCATTCGCTGCTTCTTGTTAGACAAATCAACTGTATATTGTATCTCACTATAGCAGTCTCGCTATAGCAGCTATGGAGTCACCACTACCCACCAGCCCCTCGCAGAGTGGTGACAGCTTCACGTCCGGGTCCAGTTTCCCTTCTCCTGCCTCCTACTCTTCTGCACCTGACGGCAGGAGCTCAGATATTGCCATTATCGGCTTCTCTTTGGAACTACCCGGAGCCAGTTCCACTGAAGCATTCTGGGATTTAATGCTAGAGGGCAGATGCGTTGCCTCCAAGTTTCCACCCAGTCGGATAAATGGTGCCAGGTATCGTGGTGTGGGCGGCTCAGTAAGTCTACGTGTAACGCATCTCTGTGTATCAAAGCATTTCCGGGTCCTGATTGTCTATCTAGAATGTTCCACGGAAAGCCTCCTTCCTCGAACGAGACGTTGGCACATTCGATGCGAAATTCTTCGGGATGACAGCGGATGAGACAGGTGCCACAGATCCGCAGCAGCGGATTCTCTTAGAGACAACATACCGGGCTCTTGAGAATGGTTCGTGTCACCCCGGATAGCTTCCAGGTCTTGAAACTCTCTACGAGAGACCAACATTGGCTAACCTCTCTGGCAGCCGGGATTACAATGCAGGCAGTCAGCGGCTCAAATACCTCTGTGCACACCGGGTGCTTTACGGCCGATTATTTATTGATGAATGCTAAAGATACTGAGAACAGCCCGCGTTACGCAGCCACAGGCATGGCGAACTCTATGCTGTCCAACAAAATTAGCACATTCTTCAACCTGAATGGGTCGAGTGTTACTATTGATACGGCATGCTCTAGCAGTCTTGTTGCGTTGGATATGGCGTGCAAGGGTCTTGCTCTAGGCGAGTCTTCTATGGTAAGAGTCTCCCGATGGCAAGAAAAGCTCTCCGCATTCACTGAATATATGACCAGGGCATCGTCGCTGGTTGCAATCTTCTGCTTTCCACTGAATTCTTTTATTCTCTTTCCCGGCTCGGGTTCTTATCTCCAGACGGCGTTTGTCACAGCTTTGATAGTCGTGCCAACGGGTACGGCCGAGCCGAAGGTTTCGGTGTCTTGATCGTCAAGCGGCTAGATACCGCGCTACGGGATGGTGATACCATCCGCGCTGTGATTCGTGCCACAGGAACGAACCAGAACGGATATACACCTCTTGCCGTGCCTAGCAAGGATCTACAGACGCGTTTGATAAAGGACACATATCAGAGAGCAGGGCTGCTGCTTTCCAAGACCAAATATTTCGAAGCCCACGGAACTGGGACGGCCATCGGCGACCCACTGGAAGCGATGGCCATTGGGAATACCTTTGGGCCTGAAAGGGATAAAGACGATCCAATTATCGTGTAAGTCAAGTTCGCGGCCCCTCTTGCGGATGTAGCCCTAACCTTCTCTACGTAGAGGTGCGCTCAAAGCCAGTGTCGGCCATCTCGAGGGTGCGGCTGGTATTGCTGGAGTTATCAAGACGGTTATGATTCTTGAAAGGGGAATCATCCCCCCAATAGCAGAGCTCGGTTCGCTGAATAAAACCATTGACGCCGAGTTTTTGAAATTGGAGGTACGTTTTGATCCATACGAAGATGCCGTACGTGGCTGAGAGTTCACATTGCTAACCTCATGCTCCCATAGTTTCCTCGCATCGCACAACCGTGGAAAGGGGCTGGGCTGCGCCGAGCTTCTGTCAACTCATTCGGTTTCGGCGGGACCAACGCCCACGCGGTACTCGATGACGCGTTTCACTACCTCGAGAGCCGCGGCTTGTCCGGTAAACACTGCACACGCACATCTCTCGAAACTCAGACAATTCCGCTGCTCCCCACAGCGCTGGTGCAGCATGGACGCTCTGAAGCGGTTTCCAAGCTGCGGCTGTTTGTATGGTCCGCCCAAAGCCGAGACTCTGCTGCCAACATGATAGATGCATACCGTACCCATCTTTCTCTCAAGTCAGGAGATGATCAGATAGGTGAATCTTATCTCGATGATCTGTCCTATACTCTAGCTCACCGTCGCACCCACCATGCTTGGCGGACTTTCGCTGTCGCAGAGAGTCTACCTGAACTTGTTGAACAGCTCTCGGCATCACAGAGCCCCGTCCAGACAAAACTTAGCCCTAGGCTCGGCTTCGTCTTTACTGGACAAGGGGCTCAATGGGCGGGTATGGGACGAGAGCTTTACAGCTATCCCGTGTTCTGGAGCAGCATCTTGGAGGCAACCAAATTTCTCCAGAGCATCGGCTGCACCTGGAAAGCGAGCGAGATATTCCGTGGCACCTCAACGTTCGAGGCACGCATGAATGAGCCCCAATTTGCTCAACCTCTCTGCACAATTTTGCAAGTGGCTCTCATTGAGTTGTTGATATCGATGGGAATTCATCCAGCAGTGGTTGTCGGTCACTCCAGTGGAGAGATTGCCGCAGCATATGCGGCTGGTGCGATTTGCCAGCAATCAGCGTGGAAACTAGCATACTATCGCGGCTTGTTCTCCAGTCAACTTACAGAGTCGCCAGGCTCGGAAGGACCTCGCGGTTCCATGATGGCTGTTGGCCTGTCCGAGTCCGAGGCCAACCGATACATTAGGGAAATCCTCGAGGGCCAGCCAAGTGGCGTATTAGTCGTGGCCTGCATCAACAGTCCGAAGAACACGACACTCTCGGGCGACGAAGATCTGATACTGTCTCTTCAGAAGACCCTGGAGGCAGATGGCGTGTTCGCCAGAGTCCTCAAGGTTCCAGTCGCCTATCATAGCCCACATATGCAGCGCGTGGCGGCTTCCTACGAGCACCTCATCGGCACTCTCCATCCCAGAGAGACATCGTCTCGATACGTAAGCATGGTCTCTTCGGTGACTGGAGAAGCAATCGCGGCAAATGATCTCCGAAAGCCCGAATACTGGGTGAGAAACTTAGTGTCTCCCGTTCGCTTCGCACACGCGATCGAGCAAATATGCCAAAACTCGGCCAAGGAGCGACGAAAGAAGCTTGATCTAAGCCATCGTAACTTCGTGGGGATTTCGGATATTCTTGAAATTGGCCCACACTCGACCCTGCAAGGACCTATTCGAGAAACCGTGGATGCGGCCAAGACACCTTCGAAAGTTAACATCTCGTACGCTGCGGTCTTGATCCGAGGACGTGCAGCAGACAGAACGCTGCTCGAAGCCGCTGGAAAACTGCACAGCCAAGGAATCGCTCTCGACTTGACACGAGTCGCCAGCGCCTCGCACCTGTCAAAGCAATCGTTCATGTCTCTCCCGACGCTCCCAGGATACGTATACGACCATTCTTCCACCTATTGGGACGAATCTCGCCTCAGTAAGAACAGCAGGTTGCATGCTCAGATCCATAGCGAGTTGCTGGGCGTCCCGGTCCCTGATTGGAACCCTCTGCAACCACGATGGCGCAAGACCCTTAAGCTGTCTTCCCTCCCTTGGTTGCAGGATCACAGAGTCAATGGCGAGATTTTATTCCCCGCCGCGGGTATGCTGGTCATGGCGATCGAAGCCATTACGCAAATTCTGAGTAACCAGGAGATTGCGAGTTACGAGATTCGGGACACCGACATCCTAAGCGCCGTGACCATCCCACAGGACGACAAAGGTGTCGAGGTGCAGTTCCAGCTGCAGCCTACTGTGAACGATACCACAAAGTCGATCTCGTCAGCCAAGTTCTCGCTGTTCGCCATCCGTAGCGATAACAGCTTTTTCAAAGTCTGCCGGGGAGAAATCAGAGTGTCATTCGCTTCGACTACACCAGGAAACCCCAGTTCCAGCCCCGAAGAGAAGGTTAATGGCATCGCCTTCGGGGATAAGCGCTGCGTAAACCTCCAAAACCGCATCGCTTCTGCCATTGCCACTTATAACTCGGAAATATCCGGCGAAGAACTTTACAAGATATTCGAGGCTAACGGCTACAATTACGGTCCCTTGTTCCAAGGGATCGAGCATGCGCGACGGAACAGCTCCGGCCAAGCCCTTGCAGATGTGGCGATCTCAATACCACCTGCGACGCACGAATTCATTACGTCTGTGGTTCATCCCTGCACGTTAGATACACTACTTCAGTCTACTCTTCCAGCGCTGGTGCACGGCTCCAGCACCAATAACGGCTTACCTGGAACTTGGATTCCCAGCCATGTGTCCAAGATGTGGATTTCCAGCTCCGGCTTTGAAGAATCCCCTTCAGGGAGTGTGCAAGTCCACGTTTCTACGGAACCTCAAAGCGGGCGTTTATGCGTTGCTTCTATGGAGGTCATGGGTCCTTCTTCGGGCTCCCCTGCTCGCGTTCTACACGCCGAAGGTATGGAGCTCACACTGGTTTCGAGCGAATTGCCATCACGAGAAAGCCGACTTGCTCAATCTCAAGTTAATCGGCTGTGCTACGATATGGTCTACAAACCAGACCTTACCCTGCTTAGCACGGAGCAGGCAGTTGCATATGCTCGTGACAGTGGCCGTTCTGCCATCGCCGAAGATAGCCACTGCTCAAATACCTTGGCGCTCTACGCTATCGTGTGTATTGCGCGAGTGCTAGCCTCGGTGGGCCAGTCCGAAATTCCTGCAGATCGACCTCAGTTGCATTCGCAGTTCAGTTGGATGCAACGCAGACTTGCTGCTGCTATGGATGAGTCTTCAAGACTGGCCGAAGAGGTAGAGTCATACCTGGATGACACGCCGTTCGCTGAGCTCTGCGGCCGAGTTCGTGAAACATCCCGCCTGGGGCAGATTTATGAATACTTTGGAGCGCACCTGGCGTCTGTACTCCGGGGCGAAGTAGATGCTCTCGAGGTTCTCGCAGAAGACGGCAGACTACAAGAATACTATCAGCTTTCCGAAGAGGGGAAGGAGTTCTATCAGCCATTCCAGCGGTACCTTGACGCGCTCATGCACAAGAACCCCGGAATGAGCATTCTCGAAGTTGGAGCCGGCTCGGGGACCACAACACGGCATGCCATGAACACGCTGGTGATGCAGACACCAAACAGCCCGTTTTTGCGATTCGCGCGGTATGATTTCACGGACGTTGAGCCGTTGTCCCTCGAAGCTGTTCAGAAAGTCTACGGCGGGTGGGACAAGATGCAGTTCCGCCTGCTTGATATCGATAACGATCCCGTGGAGCAGGGTTACGAAGAGGGCCTGTACGATGTCGTGATTGCCACTAACGTGAGTCGCACGGATAGCTGTCGTTTTCTATCTACGTTGAACTAACTGACTGAGCAGGTTGTCAATGCGAAAACGTCCCTGTCGCATTCCCTAGGAAACATACGAAGATTGATGCGAGAGTAAGTAGTCTGTTCTAGACCAATTGCCTTATTTTCCCAAGCTAGTAAATCTAACCTGTTCTCCGTAGGAATGGTAAACTCATTCTGGTCAACAACACAGCTCAATCTTCCGCCATATCTCAGTTGATATTCGGGTTCTTGCCTGGACCACAGCAAAGTAAGTAAAGCCACAGTTCCAGCCCAGAATATTCATAAACTTCTCATTATCCACCGTACTCAAGAAATACGTGCAAGAAAGTAGGATTCGGATGGCTAATTCTCTTTTAGTCCAAGAAACGGCACGGCAGCAAGCATTGGAAATGTCGATATCCCAGTGGACACAGGAACTGGAGATTGCTGGCTTTACTGGAGCCGACGCAGTCCTCGAGGACCTGTCTCAGTCCGATGATTTGACTTCACATCTAATCATCTCGTCGGCCGCCCCATTGCTCACGGCTGAGAAACCTGCTATTAAACATTCGATTTTTCTAGTAACAGGCTGGGATAGACCATCTCATGAATCTCCAACGGCAAA
>FTLB01843384.1_pt1 | contig 26037 bp, 25 predicted proteins | sample 1658291 | NCBI WGS metagenome assembly FTLB01 (sample SAMEA3914812, study PRJEB12502) | metagenome | biome: forest; material: soil | place: Canada | collected 2011-07-07 | depth 0.1 m
AAAAAAAAAAAAAAAACAACAACAACGAGAACCTCTAAGTTCAATCCAGTTCCGGACTATTATTGAACCAATCAGATCAAACACATGTCACATGAGCATTCTTCAAGGTCTTGGTCATGTTGCCTTATTTTCATTCAGGATAATATCATAAAACGCACCGCCAACATATTTTTGGCACTCTCGGTGCTCTATCAGCGGCGTCTCTTTGCTAAACGCCCCTGACCAGGTCGCCCAATCGGTTAGTTGAACGCTTGTCCGTCGCTGCTCTTGTGCGCAACTCAATGGTAAGATAGATGATGTAGACTTGTGCGTGTACGTAGGGAGAACATTTGGCGTGGAAAATACAAGCATAACATGGACTTGACTCACTTAAATTCTCGCGACTGACCAACCTCACCTGATGGCCGGGCCAAAACTTGAATCTCTGGAGCTGATGCAGACTTCTAGCCATGGAGTCTAGGTAATAGGGCAGATATCGTAATTTTACAAAATGTTGCCATCTCAGGAATAGTGGTAGTAAGAAAAGGTGTCGTAACAACCCGGGTCAAACGCTGCGAGACCATTACGAAGTGAGGAATGCACCCCAACTAATTAGTTTCTACCAATCGGATCTAAGTCCGCTGGTGCCTGGCCGTATCCCGTATCCTTACGGCTGCTCGATGCTTCCCTCTATGGGTTTAGGCGCCTCATCATCCGACCAATCGTCTTCGTCCTCGTCGTCGGCATCCACTTGCTTGACGAAGCTCGTCTCTGGCGCAAACGGCGACGCAACTGGTTCCTCTGCGGCCGCTTCTGACTCCTCCTCGTCGCCCTCCTCGAATTCCTCGCCGTACTGCTTCCAGGTAGAGCCGGGGAAGAACTCATCCTTGCGCATGTAGCATTTTAAGCACAGCCACGCTGGCATAGGGTACTTGGTGCCTTCGAAGATGAGGCCGTATGCGCTCTGTGGTGTCCGTGACGTTAGCAAAGTGTGAGTCAAACATAGTATATATAGGTGTGTAAAGGGGAGACGGAGGCACTTGCATATAAGCACGCGTCGCAGTAGCCATTGTGCGATCGCGCCCTCCGAGAGCGATGGAGCTGCGGGTCCCAGGTCTCTTCGTCTCCGTCCTCCTTCACGCGTTTCTTGATGTCCGGTGTCAGCAGTGCGATGATCTCCTGGCTCGCGCTGTGGTACTTGGCAAGCTTCAGAGCGGACCATTCCTGATCCAGGCCCTTCCCCTTTACCCATAGGTTGGCGCCACGGGAGATGAGGAGTTTCAGAATCTCGGCTTGATTGGACGTGATATTTCCCCACTCACGGCACGGCCGGGTGGCCCAAAGGAGCGGTGTCCAGCCATCGACGTCGGGTTCGTTGATCAAGCCGTTGGTGAGCGAGAGGACCTTTTGGACAACGTCGACTCGGCCGCTGGCCACGGCGGTGTGGAGGGCAGTCCGTCCCAGCTTGTCTCTTGCATGGATGTCGGCGCCCGAGGAGAGAAGCAGACCTATGTGATCGACCGTCCGGAACGTCGCATGGTGGATGGGCCGCCGGTCGAAGGCATCGGGGCAATTGACGTCGGCCCCAGAAACAAGCAACGACTTTATTATATCCACCCCCTCTCGTAAGCATGCCGTGTGAAGAGCAGTTCCAAGGATGCCACCACAGGCTTTGACGTCTGCGCCTGCGTCCTGGAACAAGTACCGGATGATCTTGTGCTTAATTTCTTTGTCGGCGGTTTCCACCAGGCAGGCGGTGCCTAATGGGGTGCCGTATACTGGATCCATTAGGTTGACATCTGCGCCGCTTTCGAGCAGCAGCTTCATAAGGTCCAAGTTCTGCCGCTTTACCGCGACATGAAGTGGTCCTCCCCAGTACGAGTTGACGACGTTGATGTTGGCCTTGGCGGCGATGAAGAGCTTGACCACCTCGGTGTTCTGCTGCAGGACCGCACGATTGAGAGGCGTATAGCCATTCTTGTTCCGTATTTCTATGTCGGCCCCTCGATTCACGATCGGTCTGACCAGCTCAGGCGACGTCTTCCTATCCGGAAGGTGAAGAACGGCAGTCCCGTTCTCGTTCTTAGCATCCAGATCGGGGTTATATTCCAGCAGAGTCATAACCGTGGATATGGATTTGGATTCAAACGCGAGATGCAGCGCTGTTTGCTTATCTGGAGCCGTGGTTCGGGGATTGGCTCCGGCTTCGAGGAGGGCTCGCACTATCGGAGCATGCCCGTTCATCGCTGCTGCGAGAAGAGGTGTGAACTCGGAGTCGGTTAGGCCCGGAAACACACAAGAGACTTCCACGTTGGCGCCGTGCTTGATGAATAGGCGCACACTTTCTGTCTGCCCGTGGAAGGACGCGAGGTACAAGGCGGTACTGTCGACGGAGGTAGCTTCCGTGTCGAGTCCTGCCTCGAGCAGAACTTTGAGACACTCCGGGTTCGAGTACGCAACATGAAGAGGACTCCAGGACCCGGTCCCGCTCTTCCGGTCCCGCTCCGCGCCGGCTGCCAGGAGCAAGGATGCGGCGTCTCCGGATCCCCGAGCTGCCGCTCTCCAGAGAGCATCTTCTCCGTCAACAGTAAGGTTGACGTCGGCCTCCTTCTCCAGCAGAAGTTTCACAATATCCTTGAAGTTTCTCTCGGCGGCAGCCATAAGAGGGGTTCCATCCCAGTGAGGGCTCACCTGCTGCGTATTGACGTCGGCTCCATGGTCGAGAAGCAGGCGAACCAGCTCGACACTGCCTGTGTTAGCCGCCATGACTAGTGTGCGACTCCTTTCCGAACCATCGACATTGGCTCCTCGCTCGAGGAGCAGGCGGCAAGTATCAGGAAGCTTATTATATGCCGCCCGGGAGATGGCCGTAGAGCCGTCTTTGGGACGCATCAAGTTGACGTCCACGTCGTGATCGAGGAGGAGACGCAGGCACTTGTCGTAGGCTGGGATTGTGACCGTGATAATACCAGGCCAACCATCTGGCTTGGGCGTTATGGTTTCAAAGAACTTTGGGTCGGCACCGGCATCCAATAACGTGCCAAGGGCTTCGTGCTGGGCCAATATGGCAGCCCAATACACAGCGGGCCGTTCATAGTCATCCTTGGCGTCGACAGTCGCGCCAGCGCTTACAAGAGCCTTGATCGCTGCGACCTGACCATGTTTTGCGGCCGCGTGGAGTGCTGTGCGATTCTGGCGTTTCAGGTCATGGAGCTGGGAGTCGCTCCTCCGCTCGAGCAAGATGCGGATGGCACCGGTTTGATTCCTCGTACAGGCGCAGTAAAGTTCTGATGGCACGTCCCCATGGTCATTGTCCGGCGAGCCGGCAGGGACCTCCAGCTTCAGATAATCTTCCAAGAGGCCATCTTCTCCAGCCCACGCCAGCCGGCAGAGCAAAATGTGAGGCCACCGGTACGTACTCATATCGTGCTTGGCGACTGTGTAGTTCAGAAGATCGCGCAGGATACTGAATTCCCCGGAGATTGAAGCGACTTCCATTGCGTCCATGACTGGAGAGAGGGATATCGCGCCCGGATCTCGGAGAAGGTCGTCTACAATTCCCTTGTTGCCCATACGAGCGGCCTCGATCAAAGCGCATGCCATCAACTCGTCTTTCTCCCCAGAATCCGCCAAGCCCACAACCAGCTCTTGAACTTGTTTCTTCAGCCCAAGGTATGAAAGTATGGGTAACAAATGTATACTTGACGAGCTGGCTTGGAGATGGGGCGCGGCAAAATGCCGATTCGCCTGGAACCAGCATCCGAGAGCATCCGAGTCTTGCAAAAATAGAGCGATATCTTCCGATAGCTTATCCTGCTGGTCTTCGTCGAAAGCCAGCTTGAAATGATATGGCCAAAACTGAATGGCGTAGGATTGAAAGTCCTCCACACGATCAAGAACCAGTCGAGAATGCCGAGGCGCGCCGCAGGCAGACTTGATCCCATTCATGATTGTAGGATTTTGCAAAAACTTCACGCAAGTTTGGGCAATTTCCTTATGGCCTGCGCCTGGAGTGGCAAACTCATACCACGGAGCCTTGCGTTTTTCATCGGCAGTGTTTGCTGTCAGGTATTTTGCTGTTGCCGGATGCTTGAACCGGACTTCGTTGTTCTCTATGACAAACAACCACTTAAAGCTACGGCTTATCTCGGGCGTGAAATCGAGAGGCATCCAGTCATCCAGCTCGTTGTCTGACGCATCCGAAGAGAGAGAGAGCGCCGAGGTTAGCTCGTCGGGGTTCAGGGGCTTGGCCGAATGCAATACCCAAAGCATCAGCTTTCGAATCCAGGGCCGATCTTCCTCGGAGACAGATCCTAGCATCCAATCCAATGCTTTCTGCGGCGAAGGCGGGGATAATACCGTCACTACTTTCTTTACGAAGCGTTTCGTGATTGAATCTCTTGTGGCCAGCAGCCATTCGAAAATCATGGTGGACAGTTCCCGATCTGTCCAGCAAGCCCTGAACAGGTTTTCGATCTCGGCATAACAGGGCTGGATTTCAGGGCGCTGGGAGAGCAGCTCCAGGTAGAGTTGATGGGCGAAAGTTCGAGGCGCGATGGGGTGCTCAAGATGGTCTCCAATGTAGTTTTTCATGTCGATTTGAGGGTGCTTTGCCAGCGTGTCGCGGATCCGCTTGTCATCGGCCGTGGTGACGAGAATTTTGAAGTACATTTCTGATCGTTCGAGAATCCCGAGGATCTCCGATAGAAACCACTGGCTGGAAACGGGATCGCACTCGTCCAGGCCATCTAGGATCCAGGAGACACGAGTCTTGCTTACTAACTCGATTCTGACACTGTTGAGCAAGAAGAAAGCATCTTTCTCGGTCAAAGCCTGACCGAAGAGAGGCGACTCGAGCTCGGTAATGAAGGTAGAAGGGGAATTACGGAAGCGGCCAAGTATTTGGGCCAGAAATGTGACTGCCATGGCCCGTATGGAGTTTCGCCGCTGGTCATGGCGATCAAATTTGAAGTACAGGATAGCTTCCTCGCTAGGCGACTCGGGGTCCGCAGACAGCTTATGGAATGCGTACTCTGCGGCTTCGGACACCATCGAATTGCCGTGGATGTGTATGAGACGAGATTGATGGTGGTTAACCCAGCTCGAGAATGCAATCTGCTTATCTAACCACTTGAATGTATGTCCATCGTGGAAATGCGTCTTCAGTGGATAGACTGGTGTGGCTTGCGATTCCAGCACATCGATCAAGGGGGAGAAAGGATCCTCAAGCCATGGAACTGTTACCGTCTTAGCAAATTACCTTATACACCTAGTGAACCACTCTTCTCTTTCCCCGGTTGCTGTGAGATTCAGAGACCTAGGGACATGAACTTACACTGAGTTACTCGCTTGATTCCAGGCTTCAGTTCGCGGAATATGCCGTCTCGCACGGCAGTGTCGGACAAAGCGATAGTCTTTGTCTTTACTTGATAGCACATTTCCATGGGTATGGAGAAAGTCGCGTTGAACGGCTCAGAGAGCTTGTGTTTCCCCCCCTGTTGGTCATTCTGTGCCATACCTTGGATCTTGCTGGGTGCAGGACTTACCGATGACGGCTCTCCATCCTTGGAGAAAACATTTAATATGTTTGCCCGTATGAGCATTCCCGTCTGCAGGAAAGAATCGCTGACCGCAATCATGGTATGTGCAAACTCGGCAGCATTGTCCGACCCGAAGGCGTCTCCCGCCTTTGGAAGGGCGAAATGGACGATTTTTGTCTGGAGCTCTTGTATGGACCTCCATCTGTGAGGAGTGCCGCAGAAGATCTACACAACGGGGCATTAGTCCCTACAGAGTCTATCCAACTCTCCGGACTGGGGACAGCTAGGACATACCAGGAAGCGAGTCGAAGCCTTGATGCTAGCATAGAGGTTGCCGTGCTTCGTTGCCTGAATGAGTGCCTAATTATAGCAAAGAAAGAAATTCTCAGTTATGGTCGGGAAACAGTCATAAGGGCTTTGAAGTGGTGAGGATACACACCTCCTTGACGATGACACCGCCGAAATCGGCAGCGATGAACACAAGTGGAAGTGGCTTTGTAGTTACCAGAACGTTAGTTAGAACGTAAACCCCTCTGTGAGACGGAAGCCTGAACAAGAACTTCCAGATTACTGTTAGCACTTACCGGATCTTGGCCTTTTCGGTGTTCTAGAACTTGTTCCAGAAGTCGAATGGCTTCTGTCTGTACTGCTTCTCGCGTGCGCAGCGCGGCCAGTGTGGCGGTCTTCTCATAGTCGTAGAGCAATACTCTGCCCATCAAGTTCTGGCTGTCTATCTGGGCTTTCGGCCACGATGGCGAACCGTCTGTCTGGCCCTTCCATGTCTTCTCGATGGAGCCGTACAGACCATGCACCGCCACAAGACTGCGAGTCAACAATGCGTCAGCTAGACTACCCCGCCCGGTACGGGTCCGACGATCAAGACATACTCAAAGCGACCGGCTCCGTGGTGATCCGAGCCATGATCCTCAACCTGCATGCTGGGTAGAAGGTTCTTCCTTCCGCGCGCGTCGCGATGGTAGCCTGAATGTCGCCTTCCTCGGCTGCTGCTGTCCTCACAGTTGCGCCAAATCTTTCTCTCTGTACCTCATGGATGGTCCCCTCTGGATATCGAAAGTACTAGAGGGGCATGCTAGTTACAGCTAAATGCCTTGCGGTGGGAAACTCGCAGTGGTTGCCAGCCGTCGCGTTGTAGACGTAGAGCTCCGTGCGTCCTGACGTTCAATCGCTCGCGTTCTGTGGGGGCAGATTCAGGGCCAGTTGAGGTGCTGCTGGCTTAACGAGGGTGTGCAAATAGAGAAAATGATGGTGTGACTGGGTAACCAATTGTTTGGCGCATCAGTTCCCTGAGCGCTAATTAGCGCAAAGCAATAGGCCAGGATCAGACGAGGAGCTGAAAGCTGACAGGGAGGTGGTCAGAGGCTGGCAGGCTGGCACGGCTGGCTTGCCTGGCTTCGTCTGACGTGGCTACAGGTTGCGCGGGGTACAGTGCGAGCTGTTATCTTCTGGTTTAGTCCTTTGCAAGCGAATTTTCAAAGCCTGTGTACTGCACTGTACCGGCAGGGAGAGTGAAGAGGGAGCAGCGATTAACTCGGTGGAAAAGTCATAGTGATGGAAGTAAGGTTGGTTCGTAGGAACTCATGGTGGCTTATTTGCCACGAACTGCAGTCTACATACCAATAATCTTTGCGAATCATTGAGGTACTTCAATGGCTAGTTTTTATAATAATACCTGTATGTAACGGTCACTTCCTACGTTTCCGCGGCAGTTCGTCGTATGGTTTCATATTGCCATTGCCTTACTTTATCGCTCTACTGTTCTCGACACAATACGCACCTGAATCTGCCGTCCTATTTTAGCATTTATTGCTAAAATTTTAAGTTAAGGCTCTTTTTAAAGTTATTATAAAGTTATAATTGACCCATTTCTGAGATGTGGATATACATTCAGTCACTAAGCTACGCTCTTACACTTTTCTTTACTGCTTTATACGTGACTAGGTGCGCGCTGTCTCTTGGTCAAATCGTGGCCTTGTGTTTAAGTTATAATTCACCATAAAGACAGGCAAGAATGAGATTCAAGAATCGAAGCGGCCTAGGATCATCCGGCGCTTCATTTGCGACGAGAATTTGATCCTTTTCCTGATATCACCTGTAGGCCTGATCATGTTGTTCGGGTGGTTGTTGTCGAAATCCAGGGTACAAGCTGGGGCTATTTGGGCCTCCGCGGGGTTCCTTAGGTTTCCTGGTGTAACGTAAAAAGGAATTGAAAGGTCGTAAAACGCGTTTAATGATAAAAAGTCCCGTTGCCAAGTGCTGTACGTTTACGTTTACTATGTTGTATTGAGTGTGGCATTCGTGCTAGCGATGTGGGGTGAGTGGTATAGTAGCTGGCGAGGGAGGAGTACGTTACTTAAGCCCGTATAGATATCTGTCTGACGACTACTCGTCTCATCTTCCCGTAACCTTTTTCCTTTTAACTTTTTGGCCCCAGACACTCCGTCTTGTCAATATATAAAATGCAGGTGTACGTCGAGAAAGAAGAGAACGCTCCGGAAGAGACACCAGCCCCGGCTGTCGATGGAAGCCAGCCCCTCAGCATTAGTCTCGCCCCGACCGGTAGCGAGGGCAGTGGATTTCACACCCAGAATGATCCGAAAAACCCCTACCAGCGCTCAAACTATGTCGAGCGGCAAGGCCCTGTTGAAATTCGCTGCAGATGTACGGACGTTGTCCACGGCTTGCTCGCCGCAGACAGCGATGTCTTCTGCACGCTGCTGGTGCTCGAGTTCCGCTTCGATCCTCGCAAGCGCGCCCGGCGCATCTCGTCCGTGGCGATTGAGCTGGAATTCAGTAGCCTAGCGCCGAACGCAGGCGAACCCGTGGTGAGCTCTATCGCACCGTCCGGCCACTTTGACGTCGCGCCGTCCATGCAGCGCGAGAAATCGGGCACGTCGGTGGCCTTGAAGCTGGGCGGTGGACTCGCCGCCGGACCAAGCGCGAGCGCCCGAGTCAAGTGGGAAAACGAAGTCGAAAGACACATGACGTACGCCACGACGGTGACTGGAGCCATGGCTTTGCGGAGACGCAACTGGGGCGAGTCAAACTGTGCTTCCTGGTCCCTCCTGGAGAACTCAGCGACCAAGACCGGGGTTCCGGTCGCCATGAAGGCGGCGATCCTGCTGAAGCGATCAGACGAGGAAAAGTTCCAGTGCCTCGTCACCATCAACGCGCGTGCGGACTGGAGGTCTTCTCTCGAGTCCGTCTTCGGGTCGACCCCGCCGGATGACCCAGTCTTGTTTGATCCGACCATGGATCCTACAACAACGGCGTACGACGAGATGAATCTCGGGCAGGTGGACTTGGATTCCATATCCAGCATCACTTTTAGCAGGGTTGTGACAGGGTCCTCCTAGATGTATTCAGTATATCATGGCCTAATGCTACGCTAGGCGAAGTTCAAAATGTCGGAATTGTGAATCAGGAGCTGGAACGTGTAGGGAGTACAGGGTATATAAGGCATACGAGCCTCTTCTCCGTCAAACCGACATAGGTACTTGTTATCCGAAGCTGGTGCTAAGGATTTCTTTATTCAACACTCTTCTCCCAAACACGCCTGAGAGAACTCCACCCAGATGAGTGCACAGTGCGCTATGACGAGGTTTTTGATTACAAGACATGGGCAAGCGAGGGCGGGGGAGGGGGCGGCTCTATCCAACACCCCCTTCAACACGCCCTGTAAAGTGCCAAGAGTGCTTCCCCATGGAGGGAAGAGGGGAGGGGGGGCAATTTCGCCAAGTTGGAGTTATACCGCCGGAGATTGTTCCAGTTTGACCTGCCGTACGGTCTTATGCAAGCATAATCCACTATCGTGATCAACAGGCCGGTTTGAATAGAGCTGGTAGAGTGTCCGGTAGTTTCGTGTTGGGATCGTAGATGATGAAGGACAGACAGCGTTCCTAGGAAAGCTCCTCTGCTGCTGTTGTCTATCCTATCCACCATCCTGGCACAATGGTCCTGGCGCCGAAGTCTCCGGTGGCCGTCGATGCGTATGACAGCGATGACGACTACAAGGACAGTTCCACGCCAGAGCCCACGTCTTTCACAGCGCAGAAGCATCCGGCCAAGGAGGCCTTCGACCAAATCATCAAAGACGCGCAGGACAATCGACTGATCCTGAGCAAAAAGACCGATCGCGACAACTTTGCCAAAAAGTATCGAGAGCATTTGGACGGCCGGGCTCCGCCAGAAAATCAAACACTCCTCCATCTCGTCGCCAACAATGTGGGCCACAGACCTCTGACCAAGTACCTGATCAAGTACCACGGGCACCTGCTGGGGGCCAAAGATGACAGCAACAAGACTCCGCTCTACATTGCCATCGTCAGGAAGAACGTCAACTTCCTAGCCGCTATCCACGAAACGCTCGCGGGAAGGCTGCGGGCGCTGCTGGACATCAAGTGCGAGCACTCAAGGAACGGCATCCACGCGGCGATATTCCACGGGCTCGACGAGGCTTCCACGCTGGCCTTGATCGCGGAAGCCTCTGAGGAGACGCTCTGCGCCAAGGATCAGGATGGCCTCACGCCGCTGCATCTTGCTGTTCATTATACCCGATCCTCCGAATCGCAGTACCGAATCGTGAAGGATTTGATCAAGAAAGGCGACACGGCTCTGGACGTTTTCAGCACAAATCCAGCCGATTTATCAATCTATGAATACCACCAATACACAGGTGCAGAGGCTTTGAGGCTGCGGGCCATAGCTACTAACCCAAATGGCACCGCGAATGGCGTACCCAATTCAACCACGGCGGCTGCGAGGGCGGACGGAGGGATTGCCGCAACAACCCGGAATGGGGTGGCCCAGGGTAGCGCGCTGGTGACACCTCTACGATCCGGCATACACCAGTCATTGACTAGACGAGAGATCGCTGGCCAAGACGAGGCCGGCAGTCCTCCACAAACACGAAACGAAGGACACAGCGAAGGCTGGAGAGGAACGCCGACCGCGGCGGCAGTACCAGCACCGGGGCCCGGTCCCAGCCGAGATGACGAGGCTACGAGAAAACGGCAGGATAGGGACCGGGTGAGAGACGAATGGGCGGAAAAGATCGGACTCGAGATAAAGCTGCACTACCTACGCTCCACCTTCCAGACCGCGGTGAATCCTCGCCCGCGCGATCAGCTCCAGGCAGTGCGGTTTCTTCACGGCTCTAATATCAATGGTACTTACTAGTTACTACTCCCCTTTAGCCGCTGCTCGAGCGATCTGGGAGAGGGACATGAGAATGCTGACTTGACACTGCAGACTGGAACTTATGCTTTGACTTCTCCAAGGCTCCTACGCCCATCGACCAAGCATCCTTCGAGCGGAGCTTTCGGCATATGCGGTTCGACAACGTCCTGCGATACGTCGCCTTCCATAAGATTGAGCTGCAGAAACCCCCAGCAAAGGACTCCAAACTCCAAGCCAAGAAGCTGGCGCTGCAGCCAAGGCCGGGCCGAGGTCGGAACGACCTACCCTTCTTCTTCCATTGGCTTCGCGGAAAGGACGTCAAGCATATCCTGAAGGTTGTTGTGGAAGACACCCTGGACAGGCCACACAGCGATAAGGCGATTGAAGAGTCGCTGAAGCATTTCGAAGTGGAGAGCCTCGAGTGGCGCAAGCTGGATATATGTCCCGAGACACTATTTAACGCCTGCCGCGACGTGAGATTCCTCACTCTATGGTGGAGCGGCAACCGCGCCCTCTTAAGAGCGTGGAGCGAGCCGGAGGGCTTGCCCAAGCTGGAGAAGCTCGAAGCGGTGCATTTGGTCTGGAATTCGAACGAGGTCCGTTCCATGCTGTTGATTCATATTGATGTTCCTGCGGCGGAGTTTTCCGGAGTCTTTTTCCAAGGTTTCACTGAGCGTGGCTTGCGTTGATTCCCTTGCGTATAATTTCTCGTGTAAAAACTGTCTATCTAACACCATGCATTGCAGGTATTGGAGTCGGCCGACGTGATTCAATCCTACGTCACCGACTTCCGAATTCGGCTGGAAAATGCCGTCAACGTCTTTGAAGCCGCTAAGGGAGCCAGAGGCCAACGTTTGCTTGTCAACGGAGGACCGCCTTCTGGCGCGGATGGTCCTGAGCTGGCAGGCGTTCCGATGAGAACCATCACGGTCGATCCGGTGGAGGAGACGATTCCCAACGGCGATCGCAACAGTCAGCTGGGAACTCGGACAAAGTCACTCAGCACCGTCAATCAGAGGAATCTATCGTCTCATAAATGGCTGAACTGCATGGACAAATTTGCCGACGAGTTCCAGAACGTGCAGGTGCCTAACACGGACCAGGAGGCTCTGCGGAAAGAAATCACCGTCGCCCTCATCGACGATGGCGTGAACATTGATATACCCACCATAGCAGGCAAGGTGATCGGCGGTGCAACTTTTGACAGAGGCTATCCTGACGAGAACGGTCCGAGCCCGTATTTCGTCTCGAGCGCAGGCCATGGCACCGTTATGGCCGACATGATTTGTAGAATTTGTCCAATGGCAAAGCTATGCGTCTTCAAGTTGGAGACGCATCTTAGTGGCGACATACTAGCTGAGGGCCAGGGTCATAACCAAATCGTCGCCAAGAGCGCCGCCCAGGTATGCTAGCTATCCTTCTACTTGCATCTCACCCCCTCTGCGGAGTAGCAACGATGCTAACCATGATGTAAACACAAGGCCGTAGAGGCAGCCGTGGATAGGGGCGTCGATATCATATCGATATCGTGGACAGTAAAGAAACCAAAGGAGAAGGAGAAGGGGTCGGACGTAGAGAAGCTGGGAGAGGCTATAAAGAAGGCACTCGACAAAGGAATCCTCGTGTTCTGCGCGGCCGGCGACGGCGGAGCCATTACAGACCAGGAGTACCCCTGGGAGTTCGACCGCAGTCGCATCATTCGCATCGGCGCGGCTACCGACGACGGCCGGGCGTGGGAGCGGTCGGGCGATCCGCACAAGCTGGACTTCATCTTCCCCGGCTGCGACGTGGTGTCACGCAACCCGCACAGAGAAGGTGCCGTGCCAAGCGACTTCCAGGAGAAGACAGGCTCTTCTGTGGCGACAGCTCTCGCAGCCGGCTTGGCCGCTCTGATTCTACACTGCGTGAGAGTTGGGGCTATCCTCACGGAGGATGTGACTCGGAAGGGTACCGCGCCGGGAGCGGCAGTCCAAGCCGTCCAGGCGGATCAATTTACGAGCTCCAAGGATCAGGTTCACATGAGGTCCATATTCGAGTCCATCGGCCTCGACCGAGATCAGCACAAGTTTATAGAGGTCTGGAATCGCTTCGAGGAGCCGGCGGATAGTCTGAAGACAAAAGCAGCCAACACTGCGGCCGGCTCCGAAGTGGTTCTCACTCTGGCGCGCAATCTCGTGGCCGGTATAAAGAAGTAACGGACTCTACTGCCAAGTATCTGGTAAAAGCGGCACTGTTTCATCAAACTCGACTGAATAGTTACAGCCTATGTTTTGGCTATATATCCTAACAGCTTATTTATACTACCCGAAAACTGAACTAGCTTTTATACCCTGGTTATCTCGTACTATTTAAAAAATAATTGGTGGCAATCTCATGAAACAATAAGCGTCAAGGCGGTGGGAGCAGAAGGCCCCAGTCGACCATTGCACTAAATATTCTACGGAGCATGTTCAAATAACCCATTTACCTTCGGCTGGCTCATATATGTCGCGTGCTAGTAGGTCATCAAGCTCTTCGCGCGCAGAGCGAACCGCCGCCCATTACAGCGGGGCAACAGTTACGCCGCACAATCCCTGGTCTTACTCTGGACCAGCCAGCTCTAGTATCAATGCCAAGCTCAGTAGCCAATCTCGTACGAGATAGGTAACTTGGACGTCAACAGGATCTAAATTTCTGGTAATCTGAGCTGAAAAAGAAAAATGGAGGGACGATTCGGCCTTCAACGTGCCCCTCGGCTCCCTTCTTGCCGTTGTGGCGTTCTCGCTCTTCATCGATCGAGATATGCTCATCCGCGCCTAAGCACGTATATCAGACCTTAGTTACGGGTTCCTGCAGCAATTTGAATCAAGCATAATGAGGGTCACTTCTCGTCATATCATGCTGAGCGCCGTCGTGGTGCTCACCGCCCAAGCCCAGGAAGAGGAGACGCTAGATGTCTTCCAGCCCACCGTCACGCTGAATGGCGATGCCTTTGCTTTAATCACAGAAGCACCTGCTCCCCCAAATCTTGATTTGCTCAGGCAGAAACGGGACGACTCATCCTTGATCGGTTGGTTTTCGCAGAGTGGCTATTGTATGTATATTCCCCTCCCTTCCAGTTTGCATTTGAAGATTCCGTGGTGATCATTGATTAGCTGACGCACACACAGGGTACTCTGTGACTTGTCCGCCAGGTGAATACTTTGCTGCCGATCCCACATGGGGAGCGTGCTGTCCCAGCGCTAGCTCGCAGTGCTATTACGCCACGGGCTGCGTGGGCACATCGGTGATATTCGTCGGAGACAGGACGGGCGATTGGTACGCGATTCTCTCGACAGTCCTGCTCTTCCCCTCTCCCCCTTTTCTCTTGCTTTCTCCCTCTCTCCCTCTTATGGTTTCTCACCTGGCCTGGCAGTGCCGGCACCGGTCTCTGCGACACCTTTACTATCTTCAACTCGCAAGACGTGGCAGCTACCGGCATAAGAAGCATCATCCAGTGCGTCGGCACGAGCGGATTCCACGATGGCCCGAGGACATTGTACCGAGGTACATTTCCACGTAAGTCACATCTCCTGTCACCATGCTCGATACGATTCCATGTTCCGCTGCCGTCGTCGCCACTAACAAAGCATTCGATGTTGCGATGACAGTGACCACGATTGTTCCAACCCCAACAGTCACCAAGACAGCGACGGCGACAGCGACTGTGACACATGTAGTTACCGAGACGCCCAATGCAGCATTACGCAGGTCTGGGGGTGGCGAGGAGGCCTTTTTTATCTGTCTAGTCTCCTTCCTCGTGACGGCCCTGGGTGCGTGGTTTCTGTAACGGGAAATGAGCTTACCAAGGCTGCGCTGTTTCGCCGCACAACGGCATGTAATCGACGGAGATCATTGTAGCACGATTGTAGTTTAATATTTGCATAGTCTCCCCATCCGAAGAACACAATTTATGTCACCTGAAGATTTAATAAATTAATATTTGGCTCGCTTCTATTGTCAAGAACTATTATACCTCTCCCACTTCGCGATCTGGGCGTTGAGGCCAGCAACTCTCGTCTGTGCATAGAATTGTGCGTGCTATTGTCCAGTTGCTTGTCTGGTAAAGGCCTCTCAGTCTCATGCTAGCCTCCAGCTGGTTTGCGGGCGGAACGGAGGAAAACAGGCTGCAGCCGTGGAGGATGATATTGGTATCTGGCAGGCGGAACGCTGAGTGCTATAGGAGAACAAACTCCCCGAGACATGTGTCCTCACGCACATATGTTTCAAAGACGCGGAGGGTGTCCAGGGTGCCAGACCAGTTAACTGGAGTGATCAGCCTTGTGGTTCCCGGGAACGAGGAGTGATGTAACTTCCAGATGGAGGTCAGGCAAGATCTAGATAGCCCTGCTTACTTAGAGATTAAAATCGAATAGGCATAGCCCTTAGAGTATTTCGCGCCGTCCGGCAGCGGCCAGTATAACTAATTACCGCTTAAAGCAGTGTGGTTAATGGCGGCGTCTGACTAAGGTAAATTACCTTACCTACAGTAGGTACTTACCTACTTCGCCTACGTATGTTGCCCGCTGGTTGGTGTTTGTCTCACCTGGAGGCCAACAAGAGCTAGATAGTCGTGAACAAAAGGCGCTATATCTCGCTGGGGCATAACTGTACTTTGACATTTGTACGGCCGACATAATTGATTTGCAACTTGCTCCTTGGGAGCCATAGCCACCTCATGCATATGCAGGTGGTGTTAGTCATCGCGAGATCCATATCCAGCTGCTGCACCAGACCTGCAATAGACGCCATGGCGAGACATAGGACATTCGGTTTACGTGGGATAGGTTTAAATGATCAAGTTCTTAGAGTGAAAACAGTCAGAATGGATGTTTTGTTAATCTTTACCTCATGTGTGTATCTACGATGACAAATTGACAACTAGGACAAGTCGACTCCGAGACTCGTCGGAGGTCACAGTCAATGACCCAACGGACTTGCTACCATATCCAGCAAGCTTGGATCGCGCGAGAGGTTCAGAGAAAATCAGGTTAGCTGGTCCAATATATTCGCCTGGAGGACTTGCTTTGGTCTGAAGATTTTTGTCAGATCGTATTATCCCTTGCGCGCGCGGGAGAAAACGGTCTGGCAGTGCGGCCATGAAATTGCATCATCGAACCTCCCGATGTTGAGTTCGCAGTATTATGGCCTCTAATACGTTACCAACCGTCTGGGTCTTGTCACAGGGACAGTATTTTCTTTGTTTCTGCAGGCGGCGAAGCCCCACGGGATCCAAACTCTGATCGTGCCTGTCTACATGCAGGACGAGCTTGTTAACCCCTCCGCTGACGCCATCGACTCGTTCGAAGGCGTCGTCCGATATGCCCACCGCGAGGGTAACCGATCAGTCCCACGAGTAAACCTCTTCTTCCAGCCGCCGGGTTTAACAATCTGGGCACTCTGGGGTATGTCGTGATCAAGCCACCAATATGTACATCGATAGCTTCCAGCTTTGTGTGGGGGTCCATTCCGGGGTGGCAGCTATGTTCATATAGTGCCGTGGCAGAGGCATATGTAGCTTGTGCTTTCCTCTGGGATGGATTGTAAGCTCAGTAGACGTATCATGGAATCCTACCTAACACGGATCGACACCATTGATTATAGCTTATCAGCGGCACCGTTCTTCATGGGGCTCCTGGGGTTTTCTAGACGGGTGCCGAGCGCCAGTCCGACGACGGTTCGGACTCGGGAGGAAAAAGCTTTTGTGTTGCGGTTGGATATCTTTCTTATGAGTTATGGATTTCTTTCTCAGGGTATGTATATTCTATGTCGTATTGATCTATGGCCTTCTTTGGCCCGGCTCGTCTTGCGTGAGAAGCCATTTTGTAATACTAAGTCAGCTCCGCGGATCTACAGTTATCAAGTACCTCGATCAGAGCAATATCACCAATGCCTACATCAGCGGGATGCAACAGGACCTTAACCTCAACGGGAACCAGTTGAACTTGTAAGTAGTCCAACAGAAATTCTCCTTAGAATCAACCCTCATTGCGGCCTCTCTCCAGGACTTGGCTTATTGGAATTTAGCTTCACGACCTATTTCAACGTCGGCTACGTCCTGATGCTCATCCCATCGCAGATTATCTTGACTCATGTTCGACCGAGCACATGGCTACCTGCCTTGGAGATCGCATGGGGAATCATGACTGGGTTTCTGGCCCTTGTTCAGAATGCCAATCATGTCTACGCCTTGCGGTTTTTCATCGGCCTCTTCGAGAGCAGCGCCTGGCCGGGCATGATGACACTCTTCAGTAGGTTTCATCTGCAACCTATCCTCTGAAGAGCTGAGTAACTAATGGTCTGTTACCTTCGCAGTGTATTGGTACACGCCGACCGAGCTCGGAAAAAGGTAATCCGTTTCATCAGCTACCCAAGGCTCTGCTGTCACAGCTGTCCCTTGCCTTCTTCGCGGGAGCCTTTCTTTCTCTGCATCGCTGCCTTTATTTTTGCCTGCTTAAGCCTTAGGGCTAACTTTTGATAGAATGGGCATCTATCATTCAGCTATGGCTCTGGGGGGTATGATGTCTGGGGCCATCCAGGTCGCTATATTGAACACTCTCGACGGATCCAGGGGTATTGCTGGATGGAGGTACGCAGTTACTCTCCGTGACTTCGCCGTATACACCGAAATCATGCTAATCACCGAGGACCTAGGTGGCTGTTCGTGATCAACTCCATCATGACCGTTGTTCTGGGAATAGCTGGCTTCTTCATGTTACCGGACTCTCCCGCCAATCCCAATCCACGTGCCAGATGGCTCACCGCAGATCATGCACGACTTGCACACGATCGCCTCCTGCGCTATGGTCGGGCCACTCCGGGACGCATCACCTGGAAATCTGCAAAGTAAGTGCCCCCTTCTGGTGAGCGAGCGAAATGCTACTAATCAAGTCCTTCCAGGCTTGCTCTCAGACAATGGGTCACGTGGTTGATTCCTCTTATCTTCTGGACCGCGAGCCTGGCTGCTGGTGCCATTTCTTACTTTGGCGTTTTCTTGAAAGCACTAAAGGATAGCAAGGGCAAACCCATTTGGAGTACCAGCCAAGCAAATGCCATTCCCATCGCAGGAGGTGGTGTCCAAGTCTTTATGCGTAGGACATCTCGTCCTTTCTGGTCCCTACCACGTTCCCGAATATGTGCCAAAGCTGATTAAACAATTTCTATAGTCTGGGTTTGGCCAACCCTTGCAGATATTTTGCAGGCCCGCTGGCAGCTTCTGGTCACTCAATGTTGGTTGGCCTTGCTACAACCTAGTTATCACAAACATTCATTAACAAGATACAGTGGCTATCTCCTTCATACCAGCCATCATGTTGATCATCTGGACGAATCATCCGGCCACCACCCCTCTTTCGGTTGCCTACGCGGGCTACTTTATCACATACGCATGCGAGGCAGCGGCACCACTCATCTTGTCCTGGCTTACAGACATGTTCGTATCCTTCTCCCTATTAGAGACGCGGAGTCCTTGCTGATAATATTAGACTTCCGCATGATCCAGACGCCCGGAATTTTGCAGTCGGAATATGTGTCACGGGTATTTATGCCATTAACACTGGAGCCAACGTTGGCATGTGGCCGGCCTCATCAGCCCCTTATTGTTGGTCTCCCCTCGGTTCAGTGCTAGCTTTTTATCATGTTCCACAGAGCACTGACAGTCGTTTAGACTACTATGGATGGCCGGTAGAGGTTGGGGCCTGTGCACTGTCAATCACCTCCATACTCACTATGGTCTACCTGGATCGTCGATATCTTCGGTAAGTCTTCCGCCTCAAAACTATCTTTGGAACGACAGTGACTTTCTGTTCTGTACACCACACCATCTTTTCGTTTCTAAATTAACCCTTTGTTCGTTGCTAGACCGAATCGTCTTGCGCGTGAAAGCACCGTGGTTGAGGTCGCCGACCCGGCACGATCCATAGAGGGATCAAACGAGGAATCGCATGATGCAGAGAAGCCGTTTGGGGCCCCGGGGGGCGACAAGGCAGTTGACATCGCTCCTTGAGGAGGTTAGATAACTGAAATTGAGTAGTTAGGTAAAATTATCTACGCTCGTCCCAGACCTAAAGCCAACTGATATCGCATCCTCAAGCTCTTCGGTGGACCATGGAATAGTTCCTTAGACCTTCCTTTAGCTGGCTTGAATAGTGCATGCACATTTACATGCCTACCCAAATTACTGAAACACGTACACGGACTTTCTTAGGCCCACGAATAATGTTCATATCGAATAACCATGAGGGCATCTTGACCTGCAAGCCCTGTCCACGTATAGGTGCACACGTATATGATATTGTGAGCTCCAAATAAGAGAGAATTCATAGTCCAAATCGAAACCCGCTTCCAAAAGGAATTCCTCCAATGCCACTCCTTCCAAGACCATTGCCACCGAGGCCAATCCCCCCCAAGCCAATACCAGGTCCAACCCCATACCCAGAGCCGAACACTCCGCTGGTATTGGGGCCGAGTCCTGTAAATCCAGGGCGCAGTCCAGAGCCGGACCCGGACCGAAATCCAGTTGCTCCGAATTCTGACCCGAGGCCCTCTCTCTCCATCCTGGTGCCGAAGGGGATATCATCCGTGTTAAAAACGCCCTGGCGGCCTGTCTGGCGTCCACCGCCAAAGCTCACCCCTTCAACACGAACACTTGCCGTTCCTCGGCTTCGAGCGTTGCCACCGGTTCGCAAATTTGACGCGTCGACTGTGATGCCGAAAGGCAAGTTTATTGAGACGGATGGCCCTGCGCTGCTGCGCCTGTTTCCGTTCATGTTATTCCTTTCCCCCTGGCCGGGCCGCGGAGATGGTCGCCTAGGCCCGGCATCTTCTACGCAAGAATCGTCGTCCTCGTCGTCTTCCTCAGCGGTTGCCCTTCTTCTCGGGTTCTCCCGGCTCTGGTATTGTCTGTCTTGCGAGGTGCCAGCCCGTCGTGGCGGCGGGGGATATCCTGCCATCCCTGGCCTTATATCTGTTGAATTCGTTCTCCGGGAACCCTGAGGACGTTGAGACGCTGACATGTTGGGTACGTGAAATGTAGGTAGATTCTTCAGTAGTAGGTACCAGATGATTCAACGAGGTATCTCAAGATCGGGAAGGAATGTGCTGATTTACAATCAAAAAAGAAGATGGATCAAATTAATGATTCCAATCGCCTTGCCCTTATATCGTTTAAGTCGATTGCACGGGACTCCTTATGGCATGTTTTCGCATAACCCCCTGGTTTCATGACTGGCACCTCATCCGAGACCACCGCAAAATCGTCCGATACGCCGCGAGCCAAAGTCGAACCAGGTTTTGTCTATAAAGAACCTCTAGTAGTAATCCTCTTTAAGGAAACTTAGTCGATATGTCGTGTCGCTCTGTTTGAACTTGTGTCTCCGGGACAGACAATCTATCGTGAAAATCTCACGTCTTAATTATATCAACCAAGAAGCCGAACTCAGGGCCCAAAGGCATATAAATTCATGGCTGTGAGCTATAAAAGGTCTCCCATATATGTAAGTACCCAGGCTGCAATTGCCTGGTTCAACTCTGATGTTACGACTGCCCCTCTCTTGCACCCGCACGGCGGTTACTCCTATTTTCCATGCGCGGGGATCTCTCTGTAAGCTTCGGGCAGGATACCCTCCAGAGACCCTTTGATCTGCATCGCCACAAACCGGGAGTAGAAACGCTGGTGCGTAGTCGTACCGCCAAAGACCCAGAAATTGTCCAAGAGCAAATGCCTCTTCCACATCCCCCGCACCTCGCCCTCGGCATCGACCCCCCACGTCGCGTCCATCCTGGCCGCCACATCATACGGCCCCAAGGTCCCCGAGACCCCGTTGGGAGTGCCGTTCGGAGTTCCCTCGCTGCTGGTACCTCCGAGAATCTCCGCGGCCAGCTCGCGTGCGTTCTTGTCGGAGAAACCGGTGCACCAGACGACGGCGTCGACATCGGCGTCGCTGCCGTCGCTGAACCGGAGCCCCGTGGCCGTGTAGGCGACGGGCTCCACGCGTGACTTCAGCCCTATCTTGCCGTCGATGATGTAGTTGACCGCCTCGCCGATCTCATTGTAGTGCCCGCCCGCACGCTCGACAATATGATGCATTAAATCGGCGCGATCATCCAGGCTGTCATAGACTGGGAAGCCAGCTTTTGCCAAGGGGACGTATCTCTCGCTGCCAATGATCACCCGTCAGTCATACTCGGTAACAATCATAGAGTCAGAGACGAGATCGGGAATAGGGACGATAACTCACGGCTCCTGGGACGCTAAATGCCTCATGCCCATGATGGCCATCTGACCGCCTACCGAGAGGGGTCCTGTCAGCTGCAGATTGTCTGCAATCTCTGCGGGCATTGTTTCGTAGATGCCAGGCCCTTGCGGCATCAGACAGTAGGCCCAGGGGAAGAGCCACGTAGGAGATCTAGCAACCATGGTCGTCTCCAACTCGGCATTGCAGCAGTCCTCTGCCACATCGAATGCCGTGTTGGCGGAACCGACGATGATGACTGACTAGATGCTGTTAGTGTGTTTTGGTCAGAATCAGAGGCTCGCCTCTTTGCAACAGTTCCGGGAAAGGAGAGAAGGGGGGTACGAGTTGGAGAGAGAGAGTAATTCAACTCACTTTCACCCCTTTCTCTTTAAGCTGTTTTGCGCTCCAGAATTGAGCTGAATGCACACTAATCCCACGATAACCACCCCTCCCTGGAATGTCTGGTACATGCGGCCGCACGCACCCGATGCCAGTCGACTGCACAAAGCATCTGGCTCGAACCATCCTCTCCCCCGCTGGTGTATTGAGCTTGACTGTCCATCGCTTTGCGGCTAGGTCGTAAGAGGTATGCTTAATGGTCGTGGAGTTGAGCATATTGAGTCGGAATGCCGCTGCATATCGCTTCATGTGGTCTGCCAACTGTTGCCTATCAGGGAGCATCGGGACATCGTCTGGGTACTCTGCAATACTCCTGCATATCAGCATCTTCTCCCCGGGCGCTTCAATGGCCCAGTATTCTCTGAGCCGAGAGCCACGATGCATTGGCGCTTACCGAGGAACGGCGTGTTGCAGTACGTTTTGTGGACGTGAAATCTCATGCACTCGTACCTCAAGGCCCAATTGTCACCGACCTTGGGATTCTTATCGGCAACGATCGCCTCGACTCCCAGCGCTTTGAGCCTAGCTGCGAGTACGATGCCTCTGCAGGCAGTAGTTAGCAAGCATCTCCTTGATCCTTTAGCGGTCGGGACACCCGGTGCAGATCACAACACTCACGCGTTTCCACCGCCAATGATAAAAACGTCCGTCTCAATGTCCTCGGAACCGGTCAGATCTCTTCCAGGCGACGTCAGACGCCCGGTATCAGCGGGGAAGCCCTTGAACTCGTCCAGCCAGGTCGAGAGAATCCAGATCTTCCATTCGAATGCGCCGCCGTCATCCCCTTCCCTCGCTTGGGGGAGCAACGTGATTCGTCCACTGCACGCAGCACCCGGCGCCGCTGTCTCGAATTTGAAAGCAAAACTGATCCATTGCTACACAGCCCACAAGACACATATAACATGCTGTTAGATGTTGTTATCCAGATCAAGGGTCGAACAAGACATACCAAACTCGGCGTCACCGGCGCGAAGACAGCGGAGTCCTCGACGAACACCAGCCGGGAGGCACCACGCTGCCTCCTAGTCTCGGAGAATGTAGAGACAATAGGACCAGCATCCCGGATGGTTCTTATGTGGTAGGTCAACGCCAGGATGTCGCGCCAGTAGCTCTGGTCCCGAAAGAAGAGCTTTGTCAAGGCGCCACCGCCCCCGGCGTCGGCGGACTCTAGCGCATCGTTCATGCTCTCCAAGACGGCTCTCGCATGGTTGGCCGCCTCGCCGGGTGCGATGCCCTTCTCGCAGACAGCCGTAGAAGGGATGACGGGCAGCGGCTGGTATACGTCCCTCCGCAGATCGGCCTGGGGAGGGTATTCGTCCCGTTCCGAGGGGACTTTGCTTCCTGGAGCCATGTGTGAGTGCTTAATTTTCTCTCCCAGGGGGGGTTGTGTGTTTGCAGCTCACCAATGGCCATGTTGGCTCCTCTTTCCTCCTCAGCTTGCCTTTATTTATCTGCCGTATGTCTGGGCCTCGGGACAAGGGATGGAGATGGTTGGCAATGCGGGGGTTGCATCTGGATTGGGAACCACCACCACCCCCGGCAGTGAGCATGGCTTTATACTAACGTGAACGACAAAGAGTTTCTCGGGCACTCCAAACATTCGTCTAAGCTGCTGTGTATGGACTATGGAGTATGGATGACCGTGCCCAACGTGGGAGCTAGTGCTGGGATGTCAGAGCTAGGTTGCAGCATGAAGTTTCCCCCAACCACGCCAGTGCATCCCTACACCAGCCCAACACGATTTGGGGCCACTACACGGTTTGGGGGGCTGCTATGCTGTAATCTCTCGATGTGAGAATTTAGCATTTTAGTCATCGGGGGAGAGTTACGGCTTGTGCCATCAGAACACCCTTGAAATGGGTCTAGGGCAGAGCTTCACGAGAGGCGAAGAGATGAGATATGATCGATCGCAGTAGAGTGGGCCATTTGCCCGGCTCAATCGCGATGACCGTTATAAACATTATCCTATATGATACCGAGCAATATGATGCCAGGACTAGGTGCCTCTCGAATATACGTTACGAAACTGGAGAATAAATAAAAGCTCCTTGAACATACCTCTGTGTGCACTATTTGCGTAAGAACTGTAAGATTCAAAGCCAGCAATATCATGAGATGATTACCACAAGGTGATAGAAAATCCATGTCACCGGTAATTAGTACCAGACGCCTCTACGGTTCTGTATCTGTGCAACCAACTATGAGCTTAATCGGGTTCATATTTCCAAATGTCAGTGCTTACTCCTCGCTGCTATCTGCAAAGACGCGAGTCGCGCCATGCCGTTACACTCGCTGCTCACCGCGCCTTTCGCGCCTCCAACTGCGCCGTCCAAACTCTACCATAAACAGCTCTCTCAGCCGGTAGTTTCTGACTGCATCATCCGAACTTAGTCATCCCTGGGTGAGAGACCCCAGACCCATTTAAATCCGAGAAGCTTATAGCTAAGGCGTGGTAAGGTACATAGATAGCTCTGATACCAGGTCCTAGAAAAGCTTCGGGAAGAGCGCGGGCGTGTTGTACCTCCACTTCTTGTACTCCTCGTCGGTCCCGTACAGCTTGTCGTACTTTTTCTCGCTCAGGGGGATGCCGCTGACGCGGGTCAGGAGGAAGGCGACAAAGGCCGGGCTGGCGAAGCACAGCAGGACGGCGCCCACCTTGCCCGCGATGCCGTCGCCGAAGCCCAGCGCGCTCTGGACGGGCGCGCGGACGAGCACGCCTGCGGCGGCGGTCGCGATGCCCGCCCACAGCGTGATGTCGCCCAGGTAGTTGGGGTATCGGCTTTAATGGTGGGAAACGCGGTCAGCACCTTGTTCATGCCCTGGCGCTCGTCGCAGGCGTCATTCAAAGAACCCACCACCTCCCGCGCTTATGCCCCCCGGATAAGCGCGGGGTTTTGGATATGCTGGCCCTACGCTGGTATCATGGAAGGGAGGGCAGGGAGAGGGGGGGAAACTTTACCTCTTGCTAAATAGACCGCTTGTCATGAACTGCTCGTCGTGCAGCTTCTTGCGCTTGCCCTCCAGCCAGGCCGACTTTTGGTAGTCGGCCAGGCACTCGTAGGCCCAGCCCGCGGCAAAGAGGCCCAGGCCGAGGACGTCGGTGGCGGTGACTTGGGGGATCTGACCAAAGGCCGAGGCGCTGACGGCGTTGAGCGCGATCACGGGCAGCACGCAGGTCGTCACCCACGTAGCCTGGGCCATCCAGAAGAAAAAGAAGCGCCGCGGCTTGTGCTTGGTCGTGTCGAAGCGCGAGTCCGAGCCGCGCCGCAGCACGCGGATGAACAGGTACGAACTCACTATTCCCTCACAGGGTCCCTTGGTGGTCAGCGTCCGGTTCTTACGTCTCTCTTCCTTGATCTTCCTTCTACTGCTGCTGTGCCCAGCGCAAAGAAAGGAGGGGGACACGATCCGATTTCCATATCTCGCGGGCTACGCTTACGTCTAGTGGAATACGCGATGACGGCCTCGGTCACCAGGGTCTGGCGCCAATTACGATCCTGCGCAAGCGTATCGGCTGAGATGGCGTGGCCGGCGCGCAGGATCGGGAGGAGGAAGCTGAGCGAAGTAGCAGCCAGGAAGGTGATGCCGCCCGAGAAGTCATAAAAGTGCTCGTCGGCCTTGAGCACGCCGTGCGCGCCGAACGCGGTCTGTATGGCATAGGCGGACGCCGCAGCCGGAACGAACGTCTGGAGAAACGGCGCCCGGAAGTCGGTGATGTGCAACAAGCCGTCGGCGAGCGACATTGTCGAGGTAATCGATATATATCACCACTGCGAAACAGAGATATGCAAAAGAGGCCCCGGAACGATCTGCAAGAAAGTTCAACAAGTTTGTGTGTGTTTTTTTATGTTTCGTGCAACAAGCAAGAATGCAACGGCGAGCTGAGTTTCCAGAAACGAAGTTCCAAATGATCCAGGGCGCGCCAAAGCCTGTCGCAGCGCAAGGGCGCCGAGGGAGGGGCAGCAAGCGAGCTGGAGGCCCGCTCCGTTTAATGCATGCAGTTCAGAACAAACATGGCCGACCATGCGTTGGTGTGTCATTTAAAACGGTACCATGGCGCAACTGATACCTGCAGGAGGGTGCAGGAATGCCAAAATACCGAATTCTACGCGCCGTCCTTCCCCGTCGTCCCCTGCAGATTCTAGCGAAGTAAGCAATGGTGAATGAACAAGCATCCCGCCGCAGATGGTGGCACGAATCGCGCCGTGGCGTCGTTTACAAGTGCAGCGTACATGAACGACATATGGAATCGACCAGTCAAGCCAGACGCAGAAGGCAAAGAGGGTCGAGAGTCGAGTACAGCATAGCAGACATGTTGGTGGGTAGAACATGTTCATTCGCGCAGATAGTGTGCGATCAAGAGCAAACACGCCCCCTGGGTCTCTAGCTCAAGCAAATAATAATGGGTATTGGACAGCTGGAATCATTTTTTGACCGACAAGCCCCCCATCCGAGCCGATTCTGGTATCACATGCAGTAAAAAGAAAACGCCACCGCCTAACCGTCCGCCCGTTTGATCTCCTTTACTCCTTGGCTTCCTCCTTCTTGCCGTCCAGGAACATCTTTTTGAAGTCATCGTTGCTCTTGCTAGGCGCCGCGGACGCGGGAGGTTCGACGCCATTGCTCGTCTTCGAGGCAGCGGGGGTGAATCCGAGCCCGCGTCGGCCCCC
>FTLB01834084.1_pt1 | contig 25798 bp, 24 predicted proteins | sample 1658291 | NCBI WGS metagenome assembly FTLB01 (sample SAMEA3914812, study PRJEB12502) | metagenome | biome: forest; material: soil | place: Canada | collected 2011-07-07 | depth 0.1 m
CCGCGGAGCCGTGCTCGGAGGAGCAAGCTTGGGATGGACGCGAACGGGTGCGGGTGTGACGAAGGAACCGCTGTCTTCTTGTAGGTAGGACGACGTCAAGGTCGGAGAGTCAGGGGCATTCTCGGCCAGGCCAGTGGTCGTCGTCGGATCGTCCTGCTTCCGAAGTCGAGGCAGGGGGCTGTTGTCGGCACCGAGGCCGGATTCGTCAGGCAGAGGCCTCCGGGAGCTTCGAACCGGGGTCAGGTGGGAGTCGCGGAGGGCCGACCGCGGCTGGGGGGATCCCGACGGGGAGACTTTTCGCTTGCGCGCCGACATTGGGTCGCGGGCTGCCATGTCCTTTGGGCCGTGAGTGATGTAGTTCAGTTGGTTGGGCGAGGATGGGTTCGATGAACCTCTGTGCCCTCCGCGTCCACCTCTATACGCACTGCGGATCATTTCCTCGCGAACATCCGATACCAACTGCCATTTCATGCCCTTGCCGGGCTCGTCTGTGGATCTGGCCACCTTTTCAAACGCCTTGTTCAGGGAGAGGTTGTGGCGGATCGAGTTCTGTAAGGGGGTCAGCATGTGGAATGCCCCCAAGGGAGAGAGGGGGTGGGGGGGGAAGGGAGAAGGCTGGGGAAAGCCCCCAACCAGGCTACTGACCTGCCACCCCGAAGCAGGCTGGTACTTGTAGTACGAATAATGGTTCATGATGAAGTTGTAGATGCCGCTGAGGTTCAGCTTCTCTTCTTGCGTGTTGATGATTGCCTGCGTGATCATCTGCGCATAGCTATACTGAGGCTTAATGTGCCGGTTTTCATCGAGGCTAAGGTCAACATCGCTAGTGCTCATCATTACTGCTCCTTCGACAAAAGGGGATCTGTGCAGAGCCACACCTCGCGCTCGGGCCGAGGGGGGCGTGCCCGGTCGCTTGTAATCCGGAGGAGCAGGAGCTAAGGGCTTTTGAAGTCCGCTACGAACACCCTTACCTTGAGGACTCGACGGATGTTCGTCGCCGGACGGGAGAGGATGACGGGGCTGACGCCCCGACGGAGGCGCCGGCTCCGGTTTGAGGATCCCGGCTCTCCGTAGATATAGGTCTTTGATGTGGAGCGGGCTCAGGTCGATCGGGAGGACGAACATCATCTCGATGCCGCCAACCTCGATGACCTCGCCGCTCGTCAGCGGGCCGGACTGGCCCGACTTCCACGGCGCTCCGTCCACCTTGAGGGCATTTCGGCCCTTGACCTTTAGCCACCATTTCTCTTCCTCGCGGTTGAAATAGATGGTGGCGTGCTGCCGAGAGATGAGCTTGCTTGGCCCGAGGTCGATGTGAACGGCCTCCTCGTCATTCTCATCCGGCTCGGCGCGCTGCTGGGCTGGCTCGGAAGACCGGCCGATGTTGACATTCAACTTGGTCACGTAATACGTCCAATCTTGCGCGGCGACCTTGGCGTAGGCCTTGACGCCGTCCTTGTTCGATTCGTGAAGCGCGTTCGCGTGGTCCCGGCTGGCCTGGATTGGCTGGTGGGAAGCCACTAGGTGCTGGGTGACCCGTGTGACAACCTGGTCGTCGTCCTCCATGTTGATACCAGATTGGTCAGCCAGAAGGGATGAGTTCTCCTCCTCGGGTGCCTCGGGGGAATTCTCGACGCTCTATGATGAGGAGACTGATTAGTAGGCAGGCTATCAGCGCGCACGCGCAGAGTTTGAAAGCGAGGTGATTTCAGAGGTTAGGCGACTCGGCGCTGCGAGCGCGACCGCGCGACGACACGGTTGCTCCTGGTCGCTTACGGCTCTGGGGGAGAGAGAAGCATAGAAAGAGGGCAGGAGGTGGTGGGAAAGTGCCAGGGAGAGGAGGGCGGGGAAAGGCTGCGAGGAGAAAGGGAATGCGTACTCTCTTCCGGCGCTTGTTTGGCCGCGAAGGGGAGGAATCTTCCGCGACGGCATCGCTGCGCCGATTGCGCTGTGGTCGTTTTTGGGGTGACGGCATGTTGCTATTGAACGCAATTACATCGATATAATTTTGATGCTTATGGAGGCGGCGGAGAGCGGGGGTGAGCTTGAGGAACGTGTCGGTGCTCGAGGTCGAAGTTCGCAGCCCGCTCTTGCCGTGCGCTAGACGAGGCTGGATTTGATTGTTGACTTCTCCCTGAAAGAAACTCTTTCAAGGTTTGAATTGGAACTGCCAGTTTATCTGCCCGAAAAAAACTGCCGCTGGGATGTGAATCACGCGGTATCGAAGCCAGACCGCGAATTCCGGTCAAGAGGGGCGTTTTCTTGCGATGGAATTCACTGGTCGTCGCTGGCGACAGGTTAACGTGAATCGATTCGTCGCACTAGAACCGGTGGCTCTTGGGCTTTATTCGGTCGACCAAGTTTCGCCGCGGAGTAGAGAGAAGGGACAGTGAGCATTCGGCGAGATACCAAATCAAAGATCTAATTGAGTTGATCACTCGTTTTGATCCGAAAGGGGTGATGCAGCGATGCTGTCGACGCCGCTTGGCTGCCTTCTGTTGACTTGGATCTGACGAAGAAGGCTCGAGGACTTCCCGATTGTTTAATGGGCGTGGTTAGAGCTTTTCGCGACGCGAAATCGAGCTGTTTGGGCCAATCCCTGGAGCGGATGAACCCCACACGCGGAACTGCACGTGATCCTCCGGATGCGTAAAGGATGCAGCAGCAACTTTGGCGGGAGGGCAAAATCAGGGGACGTAAGGAGGCTGGGATTTCCGTCCCTGGACTTGATCAAGGCTGCTTCGAGAAAGAAAAAAAAAACTAGGATGCTACTGGAAGCGATGGAAACAAAGTTGCAGATAAATGCACACTAAGGTTCCGGCATCATGTCGGAGGAAATTTCTTTTCGCGCGTTCGTGGGTAAATTTGTCTAGGGGATCAATCAGGTACCTACTAATTAGTTTTTCGTTTGTTGACTTTCGTTGGTCACAGCAAAATTTGGGTTTGACCCAAGAGGCTCAATCATCCACCAGCACAGGCGGATTAACCGGATCTCCGATTACTGACCATGTCCTTACTGAACATTATCTGGGTGCACAAAGAAGGGATTCCGATCACATTGCAAACTCTCCTACGCTCCTGCCGTTTCTTGAATTTCGTGTTTACATGGAAATAGGGGCTCCACAATCGCATACGCGCCCCAACCGTCGACCTCGAAACCCACATAATGTGAACGGAGAACATCGACCAGCGCTGTTGCCGTCGGGCGAAGTCTCCCATGTCGGATGCAACCCATTGGTCGCATACAGTCTGGCGGACGGGATTTTTGGCTTCCCCTCATAATTCTTCACTTTCTAAGCCCCTGACCGCTTGGGAGGCTGGTCTTTAATTTTCGAAGCCTGCCAAAGGTATGCGCCAACCACATCATATAGTCGTCGCGGATTCGAGCTCGCGAGATGATAGCAGCAGCAATATCACTCGACCTCGCTCACTTCCAGAACTTGCAGTTTGTTAGCCATGGCTCTCCAACGCAATTGGTCATGTACGTACCGATGCAGCTTCCTGCGTTGTCACCTGGGAAATTTCCGATTCCTGCTCGGTGATCAACCCGAGGCGGCCGGCTCGAATGTACTCGATCCACATGTCTCGCCGGTCACCATTGAGTTCGCCGCTCAAGAGACTCTTCTTGAGCGCCCGGATGAACCCGTTATAGACATCTGGCTCGTCATACTTGATGAGCTCTTCTCTCATGACGCGCAGTTTCTCCTGCGCCTGGCCGTACAAATGAAATCCGTAGCTCTTTTGGATATTCTGGCGGATAATAGCGCCCATCTGCTTTGTGGCATCCTCAAATACAGAGTCTTCTTTTGCGTCTCTCAGCATGTTCTTGAAGTCTGGGATCGCGTTGTCCTCCGAGATTCTGGCCTTCTTGGGCTGGCCTCCGAGAAGGGCATCAAGATCTAGACCAGATCGGGGCTTAATCGCGTCCCGTTTTCCAAACTTGCCTCCGTGGGCTTTCTTGGGAACTGTGGGGAATTAGTCCTCGTCCAAGATTCTTGGGGTACGAAGCAGGAGTATCGCCTCTGGGGGGACATACCCTTCTTGACCTCGGCCGTTTTTATGAGAGCGTCAATTTGTGATTTCGCCTGGTCAACCAGCGCATCCGGCGGGCGCGAGTAACGTAGGAGTATCTTTGCAGGCTTCTCGACGTCCTCATCTGGGTGCACCGCGCGTTGGCGAATAGCCTGGCTTAGTCGGTGTATCATGGGATTGTAATTCTCATCAATTGGCGCATACTCCTCGCCGTCACTATCACGAAGTCAATGAAAAGGGCTCCAAGCCATTGTATCACAGTACTCACTCCGCAGTCGAGAGATCCATCGCATCGACATAGTTGCTCATAGCCTCGTTTAGTTCGTCGGTAGGCAGCAGTCGATGCTTCTTGAGGACTGTTCCGCTGATCGTGAGAACCTTGTCCAGTGGAGGAAACTGGTAGCTCCGGACATCTTCCGCAAATGGGAGCGGCAAGTCATATAGGCACTCGAAGTCCGCGTCAAGCTTCGGGCTCGGCATGAGGAGGACGAGTTGCGGCTGATTCCCATCTTTCACGACAAGTCTCGCCACGGCATAAGACTCCAGCTCGTACAACGCATTGATGAGAGAAGAAAGCGCAATCTCGGCTTCCCCATTCGCCTTCTGCGCGACGATGAGGTTTGCTTCGCCCATGCTCATGAACGGCGGGAACTAGAGACGTAGAGAATAAGTACGGATCTGGGGAGGAGAGAGAGAAGGAATGCACATACACTGCTGAATGGGATGAAGCCGAGAATGGAGAAGCTCTTCGTCGTCTCCAGCTTCGTGACGTTCCAATCCGACTCGCTGATGTGGACAACGGTTCTCCCATACTCGTATCCTTTCGAGAGTTCGGAAAAGTCCACATCCCTCTTCCCACCGGGCTCGGCTGGGTCGCTGACCGTGTAACGGCGCTGATGGGATACGTCGCCAAACTCAGCGCCGCCCATTTTCACATCTTCATCCTCGGCAGCTTCAGACGAGCCGATCCCACGGCCCTGCTTGACAACTACGGTGCTCGCAGAGATCGCGATTGCGGTCTTCGTCTTGGTATATCTCTCGATCTGAAAACTAGCAGCGCCCGGGTACGTATCGGGATCCCCCAAGGTGAGCAATCCGTCGTAACTCTTGTAGGGGCGGATCGGCTTGATCCTCGGAACCTCGGTAGACTCAATGGCCTCTGCCATGGTTCCGAACGTCGCGTTGTTGCATTGGTCACACAGCTTCTTGAGGAGTGCCTCGTTCGATCTCTGGAGCGTATGAGACAGGTACTAGTTAGGGGGGTCCCGGGTGTGGAACAGTACCTTCAAGGTTGGTTTGTCCTCCTCCTTGTAGCCATATTCGTTATCGTCAAAGTCGACGCCACTAGCAACATTAGCATCCTGCAATTTCAGAGCCAATTATCATGGACGTACATGACGGTCAATGCAATGCCCTCCTGGTTGATCTTGTCGGATACTTTCTCCAGCAAGTCGCCATCAATCGGGGACTGGCCATCTGTAACGAGCACAATCTTTCTGTTGTACTTCAATTTCTTGGTAAATTTCTCAATCATGCGAACCGCGATAATAATAGCCGATATGGCGTCTCCCTCGGCTGCATCAGAGGCTTGGATCTTCCTCTGCAGTTCGGTTAATGATGTCATTGTCATTGGCCCGATCTCTTGGAGAACAGAAATTCGCTCGTAGCCGTCGAGCCCCTCGCGATCCTGGTCATTGTCCGTCTCGTCCGTTCCCAGGCCAAGGACACCAACGGTCCAAGTTTTCCGATTGGCAGCTAGCGTGGTGGTGATCTTGTCCCACACGTATCGCATGCTCCAGCTCAGATCGGATTCGGTACGGCCCCCATTGCAGTTGCCCATTGACTGCCCCAGGGAAACAATGTAAACGGTTGCCTCCTTGTCCGCCATGATGTAAAGAGAGACAAAAGATGAGACCTTGCTTCAGAACCGACGTTGTTCGGTAGAACCTGATGCGCAATGGTTGTTGCGATGCTGTGCGGTGGGGCGCTGAACTCTCCAAGGCGACCGCAACTGCCAGACAGAGAACGTTGTAATAGGAAGTATGGCAATGTCGGTTGACAAAGGAGAGAAAGGAGAGGAGGGTGGTGAATCAGACTAGAATTCCCCTTTAGAAAAAGCAAAGTATCAAGCAGCGAGTCGAATCGCGTTTAGGCAGCCGGTCCACCAATCTCTCAGCTCTTGCCTGTCACGTATTCACGTGATGAGATGACAAGGATAAATTTAGGGTTGGGGTTGTAGTAGATGGAAGGCAAGAAGGACCACTCGCTGACCGTTTCGCAGCCCCCACTACCCTAGACGCTGGAGCCTGCTGTAGGGTTTTAACACACAGGCTTGAGCGGGGCGCCAAAAACAGGTGCCTGGCAGGTACTTATTTCTATCTCAGCGGAGCTATTACAAAGGTAAGTCGACAAGATGGCGCCGAGGCCACGAAGGCAGCAAGGGGAAATTTGCTTCTTGCAAAAGCCACCTCAGGTGCCTTATCCATGTTAAAAGCTCTGAGTTTTCAAGAATGTTTGGAAAAATTGTGCTGCGCATAATTGACTGGCTCCTACAAAGCCAATGCGCCACTATGAAAGACGGTAGCTGTTGCTCCCAGGCTGCAGGCTCGCTAGAATCCGTTCAGCCAGTACCGACATTTCAGCAAAGGGGGGCGCCCAGTGTACGGAACAACTAAAGTACCGTGGCTACAGTCAAGGAGAATATATATATATATCATTCTAGTTGGAAGCGTTTCCGAATTCTTGGGAGCTCACGGATATCCTGCGCACGAAACTCATGACGATACGCGGTGAGAAGTCCTCTTCGCTCCGCTCGCGTCTCGTCGATCCAATCGACCACCATAAGCAACAAGCGTCTAAAGCTCGACCTCTGCGCGTCGTTCCACTGAATAAGTACGAGAACTTGATCCTCGGCTCGGAGGTCGTCCTCTGACGACTCTCCGGGCCAAGTCTGGTCTTCATCGAAGACGTCGGGCTGAAAATAAATCCAACGACCGCAGAGCAGGTACCACCTATGCTGTGGTCCCCGGTAGCGGTAGGCGAGCTGGACGAGATCCCCTTCGACAAGAAGCTGCCGTGAATCCTCGGCAAAGGTCGTGACGTTGTCCGTATCTATCTGGTCGGCGCGTACTTTACCGACGCCTCGGAAGCTCAGCCAAAACTGAACACGCGCCTCATTCTGCGGAAAGTCAACAGCACGGCCACTGACGTACTGACCATACTTAGACTGGGGGCCGTAGTTGTCTTGGTATATATCAGCGACAAGGCTAGCCCAGCTCCAAGTGGGAAAGCCAGGTCGCCGAGAGCTTCGCCTCCTCCACGCCGTTTGGATGTGCGACGAGATAGTCCACTGAGGCCGCCTCATCCATAAGAGGCCGAGGGCAAGTCCTATGTTAGCGTCGACGCTCGAATTACGAAGAGTAAAGGGGATCCCCCAATAGATAGCGAAAGAAGACCGGCGGAGGACACCTCGGAAGCCGTCCAGGATGTCGCTGTCGTAGCTCAGGTTTCGCTTGGAATATTCTAGACGGTCGTAAAAATACCCGGCTGGGATCGACGTATTGGAACCAAAGAGAGCCGCATCTAAAGGCTGAGAATTGAGGAGCCTTGTGAGTGAGCTTCGAGAGGGCCCAAAAGGGACTGCTTCGGACCAGGTGTCTTGATTGCAAACAAAGTATACCTGCGACTCAGAGAAGAACAAACAGCGCTGCGACAGCCGAGCCTCTTGATAGGTCCACGCTCGAGTATTCCACTTGGAACTCTCTATCAGGGTTCTGATTGGCGGCCCGGACGAGATCAGACTATCTCGCCCAGCTTGGTAGCGAGGCTGTCGTATTCTGGATACGGAAGACACGCCTGGGAGTCCGGAGTCGTCGTCTTGCCCGTGTAGTGCCACGATGGTCGCTTCGGAGAGCTCGTATATGATATCCATGTGCTGTATCATGAAAGACTTCGACGAATGAGACATCTGGTCAATACAGTAGCGGTCCACCCACAAATAGCGCCTGCCGAGATTTCGGACCACTTGAACTGCGTCGCGGATCGTTCGCGGCGCGCTGGTCAGGGAGAAGGCGTCGACTGCGGGAGTCTCAACATCGCCACGGTTGCCCCAGACATAACTGAGTGTCATGTATCGGTCTCCTCGCTTACGCCGCACGATCTTCTCCTGGATGCAATCGATTAAGAGGTCTGGAATCAACCTTCCGGAAGAAGAGTCTGCCCTAGGGGGATCCTCGTTATACGTTGCGCATAGTGGATGCTGGGTTGAGCAATGATCAATCTGGTGACATATCGACTGGTAATCCACGACGTTGGCGTCAATGGCGCGGATCTCAGAAGCCTGGCCATCAGTATCCCGTAAGTAACCGACCACTCCTCGCTGCCGAACCTCGTCAACGATTTGATAATCGTATCTCAGGCGAGAATTCTTCCGTAGAACGCTGAGAAAGCGGCTACGGGGGCTTTCCAACTCGTCTTGGGTTATAGACCTAGAAGGAGGTGCGATGTGGTCAAATAGCCGCACGTGATGCGAATGGTTTCTGATATAGTTCGGCTTGATCTGGTGAAAGAACCGGCATAGATCGCAGATGATAGAGTCAGGGTCTGAAGGCGCCTTCCCAATCGTTATTATTTCGGTACCCGTGGCAGGAATTTCTCTGGTCGAGAAGATCTCCTCGAAGTCTAGAGTTTTGCAGGCCAAGCATAGATGCGACGACGCCTCGTTCTGGCCGTCATTGATATCCATTGCATGGGTGTATCTCAATCAGTACTCAGTACTGAGACTCCGGATTGGATTGCCTGTACAGGAACGCAGCCATCCAAACAATCTCGATGCGCATCAGCCTCCAGCTGGCAAATCCCCCGTAAGCTGGAATCGGCCGACTGAGCGAAATTGTTTCGACCGATATTTGAACGGTTTAAAGAAGGCTGGGCTAGTGGGAAAACAATGAGCTGTAAGCTTGCATCACATCTGAATAATTATGCACAGGTACGGCACCACCACCTCGCTTCCTGGCCTGGTTTCCTGTCACTAACCGCATTTAGCCCTCTGACAACAGTACCTAAAGCAAGGCACACATATGTTCCTAGTTAAGGTATCGCATGTAGCGTCGTTGCATCGGAGGTCCTCACGAGGCAAATACATAAGCATGGATAAAGTAAATAATAAAGAGAATAAATATATAATGTACCCTACTTATTATGGCGTCTTGGCTTGAAATTACAAATCTAGACTGTACTACTCACGAGGGATCAAGACGTTCGAAAACAGCCCTTAAATATGAACTCTATATAGTAGTCAGACATATTCCTGCCTATATCTCACTCCTCTAGATAAAAATATATACCCGAAACTACAAGGAAACATGGCGAGTAGTCATGCCAACATTACCTCTCGCATGGCCAATCAGCACTTGTTGCTCAAGCAGATTGTTCCTCATAATCCCAGACGACGACCGCGGTAGAATTCACGAAGCACTTGACGGTGTGGGTTGATCGACCAAAGCTTGCTTTGGCATGGTTGCTGCTGCACCGTTGACGATTTCAGGGTTGACCTCGACCGCTACTGAATCGACGCTCCCACTCTTTCGCTTCTGTTCCAATATGAGCTTGTCCCGGGCTTCGTTGCATATTCGTATAATGTCATGGCACTCCTCGGACCTCCGCTTTATTCTTTCTTCAATCCACATTCGGGTCAGGGTTTTGGGTAGGAGGCGTAGGCGAGGCAAGCCGGCGAAAATCCATTCAAGATTGTGCAACCATTCCAGGCGGCGCCTCCGCTCGCCTCTGCTCGGGTCATACAGTGATGTTAGACGGAACGGCCTCTCAATCAGCTTGAAGTCTTTCTCGTGTCGTCCAACTGCCATATCCGCTATCTTGTGTACCATCCAAAGCTTGCATTCGTAGTAGAGAAGCTTGGCCAGGGTCCGGAGCCAAGTCCCAGTGCGAAGGAGAAGATTTCGAAGAAGGTTGTCGAACGCGGATAAAAAGATAAGTAACACAAAGCCCCCAGATCCAGCTAACGAAAAAGTGAGTTAGATAGAACGATGAAAATTTCCATGAACACCGTAAACGCAAGCTCTATATTTTCCAGACACGCTGAAGATGGTGTGGGCGAACGTACCTAAGACAACCACCAACTGTGAAGAGAGCGTAGTAAGGTTGAAATCCTGGAACGGAGGGAAGAGGGGACTAGGGGACGTTGGGGCTGTGGAGGTTGAAGAAGCGATACTCGCTGTACTGTTGGACGGAGGACCACTGCTCGGAGTTGGTGGCGTTAACTCGACATTGTTCATCCCGAAGAGACTCGTGAAGAAGGAGAGGGGAAGCTTTGGGCCGGGAGTTAGCTTGACGCAGTAGGGATAGATTGAGCAGGCGGACGATCTCACAAATATTATAGTCAAGATGGTGAACACCATCACGGCCTTCCCTTGCTTGACCGTGGTTCTGCCCTGCTTGATTGCTTGGAAGGCTTGAACAACACCGGCTTGTTGCTGTTTAAGACTGAGCAGTTTCTCGACCTGAGTAGGACCTCCTGGTTAGCTTGGACAGAAACCAAAAGTCTGGGTAGCTTGTTAGACACACGTCCTGAGCTGTGCTCTCCGCACGCTGTTTCAGTCTTTCCAGCTCGTCCCTCCTTCTCGACATATCGGTGACAAGGTCGTCTTTACGTCTCTTGAAAGCCCTTTTCGATTGCTTAGAAGCCCGTCTAGAGTCCGCCAGGATGGCCATAGCGAGCTTTGAAAACCTCTGGATGACCTCTTCTTGCTGCCGGACAACGTTGATCATCATGTTAAGCTCGTCCACAATGTCCCATATTTCGTGCTGCAGTGCGCTTTCCTGGCCCACGTCTAGCAAGACCAACAGCCCAGACGGAATCATGTCTCCGTCTGTTGCTCGGGAGATGCTCAGGTGTAGCTGGCTCATTGTCTCCCGGAGATGGCTGTACGCAATCTTTTGCTTGTTCGCCTATTCTTCTGGTTAGCTACCGACATTCAACAAACAGGTTGTGTCGCGGGAAAGCCTACCACGTTCCCTATGGACTCGGCGAAGATATCTATGACCTGCGGGCGTCTATCTCGCGTTACTCTGCGGTCGAAGAAGGTATCGAAGCATTCGTCCAAAATAATCAAGCCAAGGTCAAAGACAGAGCGAATATGATTCGAGTCATTGGTCTGATCGGCCATGCGCTTGCGGATCGAGTAGTTGACACCTGAAGGATCTTTTCTTGCCGCGCCGTATCTTTTTGGAAGACACGCCAAGATGGTGTCTTCGTCTAGGATCCAAAGCCAGACCTGATCTACCATGACGAGACGTGCAACTTTCGTAATGTCATCTTTGCATTGCGGGCACGTAAATTTGTTCTCACGCGTGGTGTGGCCAGTCCATTCCCATGCATCTCGACGTTCCCATTCCGGACAGCACTCTTTTGGGAGCTCGGCGCATAGTTCGCACTCCGTCCAGGTCGTGGAGTCGTTGCTCGATGTGACAGATGGGCCTTGAGATGGGCCGCCGTTGTCGCTTCCAGGGATCTCTTGGTTCTCCTGGGGCTTCCAGGATTTCCTAGAGAGTCTATGAGCAAATTCTCCGACTGCTGTTGATCGGTACACGACCTGGTCTCTATCACGCCTTCGGGTTGTCTTCAGCTGCCAGAGATTCGACTGATCGAGGGTCCTCCGGGGGTGGAGATGAATCGCTGTTGACTCCTCTGGAAATAGATAGGTGTGTATCACTTGCTCGTCGCGATACGTGGCCATGGATTCGAAGAGTCGTGCTGCGTCGGCGAGATAGCGAGCGAGCGGGTGAACGGGTCGAAGTCGACGGTGCGATCGGAGGAGATCAAGGCCCAGGACCTCATCCCTCATTGCATTTTCCCCCGGCTTCTTTTCCGCTGGCGCACTGCTCTGCGAGCTGCGCCGTTGAGAATCGACCGGTGGGGGGATTCTGCTCCTTGAAGCCTCACTCGTCGTTGGCAGCCCCTTTTCTGGGTCTGGGTCACAAGCTGGCGAATCGCGACTAAACGAGTTCTTCTGCACAGAATCTTTTGCTTGCCCTCGCGATTGAGTCGGTTTCGTAACGCCAGCTTCCCGTCGTTGTTGCACATTTCGTCTCGCCCACTCATCTCTCATTCTCAACATTAAAACGTCGTCAATCTTATTCGGCGTAGAATCGAGGCAGAACCCGGCCTCGTCTTCTTCTTTCCGATCCTCCACGACCGAATGCATGCACGACGAGGCATGCTCGTAGTAATCTAGTGCGTTGTTTCCCACAGGAGGGATGCATGCAATATGCCGACCTCGGTATTTGTATTGAGCCTCCCGATTCTGTTGTAAATCTGTTTGTGTCTCTTCTTGCTTCTGCTGTCTTCTCTTTTTGAAGACTTCCGTTGCTTTATCAATAGCATCAGCCATTCTCGATCGATTTCTATCGGTATCCCAGTGAAGGTAAGGCATCTATATGGCGGGTTAGTACTCGGAGGCGAGAGAGGCACGTTGGGAATGCGGTTTGGTTCCCGGAGTCAACTGACGAATAAAACCAGATTATTTTGGCTGTGCTCGGAGAATGAGTTCATGGGGTCTACCGAGAAGTCAGTATTCTAGAGTAGCTCGCCTGATCCTGTATATATCTGAAACTTCTAACCTGTGGAAAATCGCTCGCAGAGAGGTCGTAGAAAGCGAGCATGCGCTGGACTGCTCTCGAATGCTGCACCATGCTCTTGTCCCCTCCACAGATCGTCCTTCAATACCATCTTGGATCGCGATAGCGGGTCGATTCCATTACCAGTCGATCTATTTTCTTGACTAGTTGACTCTTTGTTTTCAACGCCACTGGCTCCAGAGTCTTTTGCATCTCTTGGCGGATGGAGATTTTCTGTAGGACCGGTGAAATACCTGTCCATGGCTCTCTGTGCTTGATTGTCAACCGTAATTCTCAGTGAGCAGGGCGGTTTGTCTTTGCATATATACCTTCACCCACTGCGAACGTTAGCATGGGCTTGCAGTGTTCAGAATAGAGCCAACTTACCACCATGTTGGTAAACGACATGTGAAAATAACGGATCAATCCTTCTTCGAATGGTCTCGCGACTGGATCCCGAGCCTGTACTTCAGCCCACTTTTGTATGAAATCTTCTCGTCCAACAAATTCGTTGTCGAACAAGTTCTTCATCGATATGTACTGGTCGGGATATTGTCCCCGGTATAGGTTGCCAATCGGCATGGGCTTTGGGACCATCAGCCCATGCCCACCGGGCTGCATGAAGAGAGTCATAGCTTTAGCATCTTCATCAATGTCGAAGGATACCTTCCAAGAAGATGGCGGTGTGTCATTGCTGGTACGAGGCGAGGGTTTACCCTTCTGATTTTGTTCATCGTATACCGTCTCTGGGTGATATCCCTGAGAAGAAGTCTTCCCGGTATGTAACCCCTCGGAGCTGGATGGGTCAGATGCTCGGGGCTTCAACGGCCTGGGTGCCTCGGTCTTAGGTGGAACAGATGATGAACTCCCCTTAGCTTCTATAACCCTCCAGATCGCTTCAATGGCCGCCCAGTACATTCCCTCTCCAGGGTCCTCCTCATCGATACCACGCCTACATCCGCAACCCGCCATGTGTTGATCTTTGGCGCCTAGATTCTCTGTGCGTGGGTCTCCCAGCGTGTTGCCCTCTTGCTCAACTGATGAGGTCGCTGCCAGGCCCGCAGGTGATGTTTCTTCTGGTATGGCCGGCAAATTGCTGTTCACGCCCACCACCTTGCTGCTCGTCTCTTGGCCCCCAGTCTCTTTGCTGTGAGCCATCTTGCGCCTTCCCTTTGTGTTCACACTTCGCACCGTATCCATGTGCTTCTTCTTTGCACACCAGTTCTTCCAACCTTCTGCACTCTCCTCCAGATTTTGGACGAGCCTCTCTCCTGACTTGTTCCTTTTGAGCTGTTCACGAATAATATAAAGTCTCTTGTACTCTTCCTCGAGTCTCAATGCACATGCATATTTGACCGAAGCTTTTTGCGTGTCAATGTGAATATCAGCCTCATCCAGCCAAGGAATGCTCGGCTTCTCCTCCTCGGCAAGCTTTTGCGCGGCTGCCCATACATTGCCGTCACACCAAAAGTGTTCTCTCTCTTCGTACTTAAGGCATCCGAAGTAATGCGACTGTATGTCCTCTAGACTTTCCAGCAGGTGAGACTCGGACTGAAGGCATGGCATCTTTTTGCGAACCGTGGAAGGCATCGCCACCCGGCTGACTCTGTGGAACGCGATAGACAGGTGGCTGGTGACTCGAGTCCTTTCGGTGTCTCTGCTATAATATAACACCGAATATACCGTCGCTAACGGAGTACGATGAAGACGGCCAAGCGACAGAAGAATCCAAGTAAGAGGTAAATGAAAAGAGTGGATTCATTCAGCTCATGAGAGGATGAATTGCATTATAAAAAACATCCCATTTTCAAATTATGAGAGCAAGGCTCCCTGAGCGCTGCTCTGTTCGAAGCCATGGATAGCGGCAATAGAATCATGCGGTAACTGTTCAGCTGGGACAGCCACAGCATCATTCGACGGCCTGATGGAGGGCATCTCTTTGAACTCATTGGTGGCTCCAGACTCTCCCCTGCCTTCAGCAACCCGCTTTTGGACAGGTGCGGCTACCCATCCAGCTGCCCAAACGTCTGTGGTTCCGCTACAGACTTGCAGCTATTGATGACACGGCCAATTACAATGTCGAATATCCAATTACTGTAACTAGTGAATACTACCTAACCCTTTCTAAACCGTGATGGCATTACGGAGTATAGTCCCTGGGCTGTTATTATTTGCCATACATGTACTTCGTACAAGTAGGAGCTTTTCGGCCTATTCGTCTTTAAATTCACCAGTCAAGTTTCAGCCCATTACATGCAGTAAACCTAAACAGCTCGCTCCAACCGCGGTTCAATGTACAAGATTTAAACTCAGCCAGCAGAGTCCTCAATGGCTAGATCCGTGGTGGGTAGCTGCGTACGTTTGGAGACATATCTGAGAACCTCTCCGCCGCTGCCATCGGGCAGTTTGTCGGCATTGATATGCTCTACAAACTCGATGTTTCTAGTTCGCTCCTTGTTCCACCAAGTATATCGCCTATCACAACTATGGTCAAAGCCGCAAAAGGACTGATGCGAGATATAGGCAGTCTACGGGAGTGCGCTGGGTGGGCGGTGACTGGCTGACTTGCGCTTAGGGAGAGATAGAGAGTGTGTGCTTTAACTTCTCTCCGATCAGAAGTCACGTAGTGGAAATACACCGTCTCGAACCGTTGCGATGATACCGGAACTCCGACCTTTCGGATGATAATGCCGAGAAGGTCCCGGCGATTTGCTTAATAAGGAAGATGTCCGGCTAAGTGCATAGGCGTTGTGGAGCTTCCAAAATGACGTGTGGCTACCCTCTGTTTCATCATTGACTGTTGTTTTGGTCTCGTTTCCAATTGAAAAATTCCATCTAATCAATCATTCTCTTTCGAGGCGTGGTATTCCACCGTTCGGAGAACTGCGTCGAGAAATTCTTTCTTGAAAATTTCTCCCTTGCTTCTTTTTTTTTCTTATTCTGGCAATTTTTAGGCCACGTCTCGAGCTACGTCCTCACAATGGCTAGTCTGTTCACGTCGGCCACTGGCCATATTCTCTCGTATGAAACCCCGGCCAAGCAGACTATCGTGTCTGCCTCAAGTACTAGCGCCAGAACCTGACCCTTTGCTAGATATGGGACTCTACTCGGCACAACTTTTTTTCATGTACGTGTCCGAATTCCGAAGGGAGTTTTGATTGGCAGAGACTCTTGATCAGACTCTGCTTCGCGTCTTGCCTGCCCAGAGTCCATAAGCTCACAATTTTACCAGACCTTCGTTGGTAGTCTCGTCGCCTACCAGAATCTTAATAGGGCTCAATTTGGAGCATTGATGGGCAAGATATTCCCCATATATTTCTCGATTCAGACGCTGCTGCCAGCCGTGCTTGCTTTCACCTTTCCTCGGAGCACGTCGACGCCGGCCGGGATACATGGACTGTTGGATGCCGCAAACCGATGGGGAGGGCTTGTTCCCATCACTACCATGTTCCTGAGCGCGCTGGCCAATGCTGCCGTCATTGGACCTGCCACCACGAAGTGCATGTACCAGAGGAAACTCCAGGGTAAGAACCTCGACCCGCGATGCTACAGCTTCAAGAGCAGACTGACCTGGCTGCAGAGAGGAAGGATGGTAAGAAAAGCACCGACCCACCACCGCACTCCCAGGAGATGGAAGCCTTGAACAAGAAGTTCGGTGCATTGCATGGAATCTCGTCCATTCTCAACTTGGCTGGCTTCATCGCCACCATAGCCTATGGGGCTAAGCTTGCCTCGCGCTTTAAATAAAACGAGTCTACTTGAGGCACAGGGATGGTTTCTGGGTGACGCTGGCGCATGCCCGTATCGGGATTATCCCATCGTCACCTAATTTATGCTACTGTCGACATGCAATCCAAGAAGCAGTTGCTTCTGCATCCTTGTGTTCCATAGAAATAGGCGTTCGAATCAGCCTGTGGCGTATTTCTGGTTTTCATAAATCATATTGCAGGGCTTAATGATCAATTACCCTAGGAAGATGTACCTCCTTGAAAATCTCATCTCCTGTACTCAGTTGTAAAAGGTAGCTTCGTATGCGACCATCTTAACAATACTCATTCTGCTATCGTGAAGAGCATATCCTACCTGCACCGAGATCATGACATCTTTAAGGGCTGGATCGTATCTGGGCATTTTCAGAGGCAGATTTCCCCAGGAACAGTGCCAGTATATTGGCAGTAGCATCTGACACAAACTCGTCACACACTATGTCATTCCGCGCGTTTCCATCTTCAGATATTCATCCGGGTGGCAGAATGGCAGAAGAGACTGTTGCATCCAAACAGGTGGCCGGTGTGCAGCTTAACTCTTGCCTTTCGGTTTCCCAGGGGCAGGCAAGTGCGGCAGCCACAAGCTTGGAGGTTGATACGGGGATTCAATCCTTAGGCAACAAGATAGTTGTAGCTATTCAGCTGCTGGGCTGCTCTGTACAGTACAATTGCTTTATATTAAGATGGTTAACATTACTCAGTATGCTGGTAACACAGAGCTTCCAACCGCCTAGATGTAATGCTTAGCTTACGATTGCGCCCTTGGATAACTACTAGAGATTTGGGAAGAGACGACAAGACATACCCGATTAAATCAACCACTTCGCAAGGTTGCTTCATCTGCCCTGTCTCATATTCCCTACGATGTGAATTAATCTTCACTGGCTTTCTTAGACAAAGGACACTACAAAACTGGGCAAATTCACAATCTTGAAAAGTGAGAGCATTTGTTGAGTGAAAGATTATTATTAATTTGGGTTGATATCTCTGCATCAACCCATACACTCTCAGATGAGATCGGACCCTCACAGAAATGCGTCTGATCCGTGAGATACAGACATACCAGCCATGCGTCCATGGTTTCTGAGCCGGTCCCTCTCTTTTTCTCTCTATCTCTCTCCTTCCTCTGGTTCTTTCGCCATGAAAATGCTGCAAAAGAAATTGTTCTGAGGCGCCGTTTTAGTGTCTTTCATCCGTAACGTCGTCGTCGCTTCTAAATCTTCTGGGGAATCTTTCTCGAGAAAGTACCCGATACACGCAATGCCTGCCTCTAACGCTAGGTGAACTAGCCCGTGGTATCTCGTAACAAGGAAAAAAAAGAGGAGGAAAAAGAAAAAAAAAATCCGAATGGCCGAATCTTGTTTTGGCGTTCCAACCGAATCCCGAGCTGGCCGTTTAGGTTGGCCTGGATGACTCAGGGCTTCCCATTTCCCATTTTATTGCCGCGCCGACGGGACCTGACCGAGGTCGTCTTTTGCCTTGAGGAGGCGTGCCTTTACCTCGGCAAATTCTTTCGCCTGTTGTTCTTTGGACTCAACGGTGGCTGCAACGTCACGAGCGTTCTTGACGTAGTAGCGCAGCGAGTGGCGGGCCGGAGCGCGGGCGAGCATCTCAGCCACGTCGAGCTGTTCTACCGGCTTGGGGAACTGGCGAGTGAGCACGTCCGTGGTATTGGGAGAGGACGTCCGCGACACAAGAGACGCAGTCGAGGTAGCTGGCGTGGAAACATTAGAGGCCCGGCGGGCCTCTTCCGGCGACAGAGAGAAGGAACTCCTCTGGGAGGAGGGAACGGATTCTGAAGTCGAGGACATCGTCAAGCCCTATGCGATGTGGATTTGTGTAGTGTAATGTGGTGGTGGTATGAGTTGGTTGTGTAGTGTGTTGGCCTGGATTTGACGGAGAGAAATAGGTAGGTAGAGTTGACCTTTGATGATGGTTCAGGGAGGCCTTGTTTGTGGGCTGTGAGCGTGAAGTTCACTTTCTCTTGAGAAGGAAGAGATCTGGCCGCGTAAGGTAGATACTTGTTGTGACAGGAACTTGTCGCGGGCAACAAGTGTGGGCGGTGACTTGAATATATACACAGGGGTGCCGGGCAACTTATTTTTTTTTTCTGATTTCCTATCTCCAGTGGATTCTCTCTATCTCCAAGTGCCTACCCACCACGCCCACCTACCCAATTATTGATAAGCCTATGACTCTTGGCTTCGAGGAAGGCCAAATTCGGGTTCGCCTCGGAATTTTCAGAAAGCAAGCAGGCAGGGTCCTCCCTTACAAATCGGGAAATGAGTAACCATACTTAAAAAAGCGATTAATTCACAGAAGAACCCCCGACGCTGCGCGCGAGTGGTTGAGAAATTGTGGAATCCACGTTGGCCGGGGCAGTGAATGGCAGGCGGGCAGCGGGAGAGTAATTCGTTTAGTCAATGACTAGTTCGCATGTCCTCAGCGTGGGTGTGGAGCCTAGAGGCGAAAGACATGAACGAGTTTTCACCGGGTGACGTTGATGGTGCACGGCGGGTTCTCCGACACGGCCCGATAGTAATTCAGAAATCCCATACTGTTCCTCACCGCGGATTTTTATCTTATCCCCGAACGGGCCGGGGGGACGGCCCAGGATTCCCACGATACCAGGAATGGACAACTACCTTACCTATGGGAGTCCGTAGAGACTCTAGGCCTGTATTTAGGGGACATAAGGAGAGTACATATCGTGCCTAGGTTGTTACACCGACCTTGCGGACGTACGCTCCATGATTAGCAGGCAAAAGAAGGCTTCTGTGCAACACAATGCGTAGAGATTTGTCGGAACTTGAAAAGTGACCTTCGACTCGGCTGATTACTTATTCAGCTTAGGCGAGTCCAAAGTTGCGTCACTCTTGTACATGCAACCGACCGGCGCTGTCACCAAACAGACTTCCAGAGAAGCCAGGCTCACAGGCTGCCATGACAAACACTAATACGACGCGCTGGCTAGCACAGCTGGTCGAAAGGCTACCCGTTGAGATGATCTCGACCCCACACATTCGTCCTCAGGCCTGCCCAATAGCAGAGAGTCTCAACGGCGTAGTCCCGGAAGCAAGCGGTGCGATCTTGTCTCCAGATTGCCGATCATGTACGATGACGATTGGTAGGAAGGGTTTCCCCAAAGATCAACACTGAACAGTGAACACTATCCTAAGTTTCCTCTTGAGGCGCTGACGATGCTTGCATGCATCATTCTGTCAAGAAGCATAAGATCAACAGCATTTTCTTGGCAATTTTTTTTTTCGTAAATCGACGCCACACGGATGCTACATTACATCGAACCGGTCTCACTACCTTCTCTCAGAATTGTCATCTTGCTCTCCAAACAATTGCCTCTAATAAGGTGTGTTTTTCTACACCCAAAGCTTCCGTTATCCTTGGCGCCGGACGCAGGTTTCAGATGTTCTTCTCCGTCGCTTCACAATTACAGTCCCCCCAAGCCCTGGATCTCAAGTTGGTGGTGACCCAAGGTCCCTGTTGTCGTCAGGAAATCTCCTATCCAAACATGGCTCTGATGTTAAGAAACATATGGTCCATTACGCCTTCTTCTTGTTCAGCTTCTTCTCCAACTCGCTTGTCCTGATGATCTTCGGCTGAGCAACAGGTGTCTTATAAGGAAAGACACTGGTGGGAACGAGCGACCCTACCGCACGCTGATAGTCCACGTATTCGGGGTATTTGCCTGCAGAGATAGACTCTGTCAATGAGGTCGATCCTTGGAAGAGCAGCAGCAGAACCGTAGACCCGACCGCCGCCCAGCTGTAAAGGACCTTGGCAGAATAGCTCGACCACATGTAGAGAGTCAGCCAAATAAGCTGCTCGGCGGCAAAGTTGGGGTGACGGCTGAACCCCCAGAGGCCGGACGCGATGAACCCTCGATCTAGCTCAGCCTGGTTGAAGCCTGCGGGGACCTTGGCCGTCTTCTGGTATTGCGCCTTCGCCGTTTGATAGTCTAAGTTCGAGTGTTAGCCAGCTCTAGCTCTCAACTCGAAACCTATGCTCCCACGATGCTTCTTACCCCACTGTTGCTGGTCCGCGATGATCTCGATGCCGATCAAGCCGAGCTCAAACAAGACGTAGGCTAGGTCTGACCCCGAAAAATCAGGCTCGAATTGGGTCGTGAGCAGAATGACGTAGACTGGGGCTGCCATCAGGAAGAGCAGCACGCTCTGGATGAAGGAGATGAAGGTCCAGTTGAAGATATGGAATGCCCACGCAGGGATCTGCTTTCGGATGATCTCCCTGATGGTACAAATATTTAGCACATATACTGTCCGATATCATTTGTCTTGGCGGAGTAGGTATACCATCGATAATCCTCCGACCCAATATCGTATCCTCCTTTCCGCCAATAATTGTATGTCAATCTTGTCTAAAGTTGGACGGTCAATGATTAGGCCATGAGAACCGCTGGCGAGGGGGAAAATTCGCGGGCACTCACGCTCCACATGAGACTGAAGAACAGGACAGCATCGATTCGTTCGCTGGGGACGCCAGCGAGGCGCGCCCAGACATCGAAGTGGGCGATATAGAAGGTGGGGAGCAAGCTCCAGAATCGATCGACTTGAGAGTAGTTGCGGTTGACTTCGGCCGCGACAAGGAACACGGCGCCCAAGAATATGGAGAAAGCGAACCCCGAGATCAGCGGATTCGTCTCGACATAGAGCTCGACAATGCTTTCGCGACCAGAGAAAACTTCGAGCAGTCTTCGAGGCAGATCGTAGAGTTGCGGGAGGAAGGGGTCGACGGTCTTGGAGAATTCGGCGCAGTTCTCGATCGCCAGGAGCGTAGGGAGAGCCATTGTGACGCGCGTTGCTGGATGCGCCGTGGGAGAAGATTTGGCCGGAACTGTGAGAGGGGGGGGAATATGCTGTTTACTTTATATTGCCATCATAGATTTGGGACGACGACCCCGGCCCATGCGTGTTCCCCGCGTATAAAACTGGAGCTGAAGCTTTGCAGTAATAGTTTAGCGTAAGGTGGCACGGAGGGCAGCCACGCAGCCAGCTGCAGCTGGGAGAGCTAGTACCCTGCTATCTTATTTAGCATATGCTTAGTACATGCATAGCAGACTCAAGTGGCCCGCTTTGCGAGATTTCCTATCGCCTAGACCAAGGAAGAACCCGGGAGGTGCAAGTTTCCCTTGCTCATTTCTTTATTACGGTACGCTATGCTTTCTCTATTTGCATATAACCCACTATCCCTTTTCGTAAACATTTGGCATCGCGAACTCGCCAACTATTTTGCTTGGTTTCAAGCGGGTATGGATGCCCAATTTCCCAGCACGGGTAGACCGCGGTGAGAAATATTTGCCGTACCAACGGGGGAGCAGATTCAGTCCTCGATAGTGCCTGCTATTGCTGCTATTTTTCTGCAACTCGACTGCTGTGATGCGGGCCGCGGACGGCTGAGGCACGCAGAAGAAACACTGGGTTTGCCAAGGGCTTCGACTTTCCCAAAATGCGGCCTGGAGGCGGCAGCACCTTCCTTCTATCTGAATCTGAACCGAGGATTGCGCGAGATCTCTCTCGGGCGGCACAAATATAAAAGGGATAGAAAAGAAACTACCTTATCATATATTCGTTGATCCCAACACTAAGAATCGCTGTTTGTCGATATGACACGAATTCTCTGCGTTGCGGAGAAACCGTCCATCTCCAAGGCAGTCGCCGGTCATTTGTCTGGCGGCAGATTCCAAACTGTGTGTGGTGAACAAATTCTTCCCCAGGGCAGGTTCCGTGCGACTAACGCGTACCAAGCACAACACGCAAAACCAGTACATCAAGAACTATGAGTTTGACTACAACTTCGGCCCCCCTTGGGGCTCATGCTCCGTCACCATGACATGTGTTTCGGGCCACATGACTACCATGGAGTTTCCCCCTGATTTCAAGGACTGGAACTACCCGCCGCCAGAGAGCTTGTTCGATGCCACCGTACAGACTATCGTCCCCGATGTTGGTATCCCATCGCTTCCCTCGTCGTGGCGCGCTGGCCATCCTCCGTGACTAACACAGAACCAAGGACAAGAAGACCATCGCCAAGAACATCGAGTCGAAAGCGCGGGCGGCCCGCGCCCTCGTCATCTGGACCGATTGTGACCGAGAGGGCGAGCATATCGGAGGGGAGATTCGCGATGCCGCCAAGAAGGGCAACAACCGGATCGAAGTGAAACGTGCTAGGTTCAGCAACATCGAGCGAGCGTAAGGAATTTCCTAAGTCTGTATATAATGATATGCTCGTGGACTGACGGATCATGTCTGCATAGCCATATCTTGCAGGCCGCGCAACGCTTGACACCGCTCGATGAGAAGCAGGTCGACGCCGTTAATGCCCGGATCGAGCTCGACCTGCGGATTGGCTTTGCCTTCACTCGCTTCCTCACCACAGGACTGCGTGTCCTCGGAGGCCCCTTGGCCGAGTTAGTGCTGAGTTATGGTAGGAAAATCTACGATGCAGGCATCGAAGCGCAATTAACCAGTCTCTAGGGTCTTGCCAGTTTCCTACCCTTGGCTTCATCGTGGACCGGTATTTCCGTGTCAAGAACTTCGTGCCAGAGACCTTTTGGGCCATTAAGGTCATGCATAAGAGGGAAGGGATCGAGGTGAACTTCAATTGGTCGAGGCATAGACTCTTCGACCAAGTTTCGGCCATTGTCCTCTTTGAGAGGTGCCTCGCGGCGAAGGCGGCTCGGGTTACCAAGGTGGAGGAGAAGCCGACCAAGAAATGGAAGCCTCTGCCACTCACAACCGTCGAATTCCAAAAGATGGCGACAAGATTCCTCCAGATGACTGGCCAGCGGGCCATGACCGTCGCGGAGGCCCTCTACAACAAGGGCTTCATCAGCTACCCCCGAACGGAGACGGATCGTTTCGACAAAGGCATGAACCTGCGAGCTCTCGTCGAGAAGCAGACGCAGGACCAGCGATGGGGACCATTTGCACAGAACTTGGTCGACGGTGCCTTCCAGCAGCCTCGACAAGGCCGGCACGACGACAAGGCCCATCCTCCCATCCACCCTGTGATCTACGCGGCACCAACCGTCCTAGACCACGACGAGAAGCGGGTCTACGAGCTCGTGGTCCGCCGTTTCCTCGCGTGCTGTTCTGAGGACGCAAAAGGCATGGCGACGGATGTCACCATTCAGTACGGAGACGAGAGCTTCAACGCGCACGGGGTGATCGTGCTGGAACGGAACTACCTGGATGTCTACCCCTACGAAAACTGGACAGGCACGGTAGAGCTGCCGAAATTTACAGTGGGAGAGCGATTCGAACCGACCGAAGCCATGATTACGGAGGGGAAAACAAGTGCCCCGAGCTATCTCTCGGAAGCGGATCTCATCGCGCTGATGGATGCCAATGGCATAGGCACGGACGCAACCATGGCCGAGCACATTGAGAAGATCCAAGAACGCCAGTATGCGAGAACCGTAGACCGAGGAGGACGGGGCGCGAATCAGGATGCTGAAGACGGAGAGGAAGCGAATAATGCTCCGCCGGCTCGAGGAGGTCGTGGCGGCAACCGCGGGGGGCGAGGAGGACGCGGAGGAGGACGCGGCGGCCGGGGTGGCACCGCAGGAAGTGGCCGAAGGGGCGTCAGAGAGTTTATCCCAACCAGTCTCGGGGTTGCGCTCATTGAGGGGTTTGATCGGATGCACTTCGAAACCAGTCTCGGCAAGCCATTCCTACGGAAGGAAATGGAGCTGCAGATGAAGGCCATCTGCGAGGGGCGAGCCACTAGGCAGACGGTGCTGCATCAGAGCCTGACCAAGTATCGGCAGGTCTTCGACCAGTCCAAGCAGGAGGTCAACCTCCTCAAAGCTGTAGGTTGATCCCTGTGCGAGTTCTATTCGCTGCCAGCTCGAGCTTCGGTTCCATCTCTAACCCAATCAACAGGCATGCAGACAATATGTCTTCAACAACGGGGCACCTTGATGGGAAAACGACTGAGGGCGGGCGGGGTAGCTACGGGAACCCCTCCCCTCGTTTCCCTCCGCTCCGGACAAGAAGCTGCATGCTCATGCAAGCCTTTCACCCAACAATTGCTCCCGTCCGACGACGAAACAAACAGCGCACTCGTCTCGGAGAGAGGATACATTTGACACCATGCAGGCTGTCGCCCCAATGAGGCATTTATCATGGTGCCTGGCTTGTTACTGTGCTGTGCTGTGCTGTGCTGTGCTCTTTCGCTGCGCTGTGTGAGCAGACGAGCAAAATGTTTACGAGTACACACATACATTAACAAATTCACAAGCGGTTTTGTGTGCCCTACCCTACGGTTGAGGTTTGTGGAATGATCACTGCATCTTCTGTCATCCGAGGACCGGAGTCGTGGAGGGTGGGACGGGAGTTCGCACCGACCCAATTCCCTCGGCGCTCGGCTTGGTCGAGGTCTGCCTTTCTCCAACCACTCAATTGGGATCGTGACTTAAGGACTGGACGATCCCCCGGAGCATGACGGGCCTTTCCGGGTTGCTCCCACAGCATTCCCCTCCGACGAGCCCCGCAACCAATTACGACCAATTGAGGCTATGGATGGCTGCATCAGGGCCGTATCGTGAAGGTGGAGAGACGTACGAAGTACGTAGGAAGAGACGGCTCGCCTTTTGGCACGCCGCACAACGCTTGGGTTCCCCCCTGATCCGGCGGGGTCTCTACAGAGGACTTAGGGCCCTCTGGGGGGACTCGGACTGCCGCAGTGAAATTGATCCTGCTCTTCAGGAACCAACACGGGGCCGAGATAGCGCGATTCAATGTGGCTCCTAGCGGGCGTCCTGACGTAGTCCGGCTAGCCCATGCTCCTTGGGAGCCCACGGAGCTATAGAACTTACTCGCATGGCGGTGCTAGTCGCGAATCTGGGGTTGGATCGGGAGCTGGTCTCGTCGCAGCGCTCGACAACGTGGGGGAATGGGCCTGGATGATGGGGCCACCGGCATCGCGGAAGATTGCCCTAAAGCCCCGGCACGACGCACGACATTGCATCTTCAAAGAGACGAGAAATGACAAAATAAAATAGCATTCGAACTTTGTTGACAAGCCCTCCAAGCCCCCTTGGCGCACTTCGTAATTACATTGCCCACTACTCAGCCGGCGGCGTGGAGAGAGACCCAGAACGGAGGGAGCCCCCCTCGGCGCACGAACAATGCGAAGACGAAGCCCAGCTTCGACTGCGCACGCAGCGTATAATCAGTGCTGGTGAAGTCAGATGGACTCACCTCGCGCCAATCAGAGCCCCGCTTCCGTCCAACGTGATAAGGACCAGCGGCAGGTGTGGCCCCAACTTGATAGGGCCGGTTTTCGCGTTCGCCCAGCGGCGGCGGCGGGGGAGGGAGGAGGTT
>FTLB01843226.1_pt1 | contig 25720 bp, 30 predicted proteins | sample 1658291 | NCBI WGS metagenome assembly FTLB01 (sample SAMEA3914812, study PRJEB12502) | metagenome | biome: forest; material: soil | place: Canada | collected 2011-07-07 | depth 0.1 m
ACGCAGGTTACGCCAGCTACGCCAATTACAGACTTCCAGACAGTTTCAAGCGGCTACGTGTATGCGGGTGTTATCGACACGAGTCAACTTGGGGTTTCCTTGGTTCCGTACTCGATTATCTGGAAGTACTGGGCATCGAACAATGCCTCGGTCGTTTACCAGGAGCGTGCAGACCTTTTTATCGTGAACCCGCCAATTCTGGGTGCCGTGAACGATATGAAGGCCAAGGTAAACAAGGCACGGACGACACTATATGGCCGTCCTGACTTGCTGTATCCAGTGCCGACGTGCCTGACGTGGTTGCGGCGTGGTGGTGATGCGTTTAACGGAGCATATGGTCAGTTCACGAATTTTACGTTCACAAATGCACTGGGCATAATCCGGGAAATGTGGTTGCTGGAGGCGGAATTGGCTGCGATTCAAAGCCAATATTTGGCGGAAGGTGAAAAGGCGTTCTCTTACCAAGGTGCACAGATTAGCTTGGAAGTGGATCGCACGTCATACCTCGATACAGCGGCTAACGCGATTCAAAGTCGTCTCGATAATGAATTGAAGTCGATCAAGACAAACCTGATTATCAAGGGAAACACTTCTGGCGATGGTTCTGCTAACGTGACTGCCTTGCAGGCAGGTGCTATCGGAGCGGTAGGGATCACGATTACGCCCGCGAACATGTGGGGCAGAACTGGGTTTCTGAACAATATCCGGCGAGGATTCTGATTTTTAGACTTAGCGTGATGCGAATCTAATGTTTTGTGATTTTCATCACGTTTCGATAAATATTTTTAGATTCAAAGATTGCACCTCGAAATAGGGCTTTACATGATTTCTCGATGGTGTAGAATTTAGCTCTGTTTCGCTTCCTTTGGGTGCCTCCTGTTTTAGACCCAAACATTCCGGCAAGATCGGATAGGAAGAAGAAAAAATGAATATATTAAATGCCGCCAACAGGCTTATTCTGGAAAATCAGAATGATGCTTATACGCTAGAAGGCTCTGTTGAGCTAGATGCGAAGTTTGCTAAAGGTCGCGAGGCGGACCTGAGGAAAATCCAGGGTTTCCTCCGGAGTCGGGGATTTTTGTTTTCCCTGAAAGATGGTGCGCTGTTCCGCAAGACAAGTGGGGCCGAAATCGAATGGGAAGTTCATGAAGTGGTTAGAATTATGAACGGATTTGGATGCGGCATGGTTGTGCAGCAGAGCACCATGAGAAATAGAATTTGGGCGCTAAGCGGTCATGGAGGCATAACGCTCCAGCGCCTTCGTAGTGAATTGCGTATCTTCTATACGACGAGATGAGAATAGAGCAATTTCATTTTGCTGTCTCGTAGATGTATAGAGTATTCGCAAAGATGACGGTCTAGATTTCATGATCAGATTCATAGATGCAGTATTAGTCGTGCTAACGCCCCTCCACGTGGGGCCTGGGCTTGAGGTATTGGCCCCGAAGTTTGTATTTAGAAATTTCGAAATATGTCCCGCGTTGGTCAGGGGCCTTAGACTAATATTTGTACCCAATACTAATGGTTTTTGGGTCTATGAGAAGATTTATGAGCGACACTCTAGTTACCGCGATCCCGTCATATGACGTAATCCGCGAAAATGAGCTTCGGAAGATTCAAGGCTTCCTGAGAAGCGGCGGTCTGATTTTTTCATTCAGCCATCATTACCTCTATCACAAGAGCAACAGTCGCGATATCTCGGCAGATGCGCAGCGCGCAGTTAATCTGATGGGGCAATACGGTATCGTACTCCGTGTGGTTTATGGCGTGTTCGATAACGAGACTTTTGCCCTCAAATCACCAGAAGGTGTTGTGCTCCAGAAGCTACAAAATTCACTTCGAATATTCTTCCGGGCACCAAGATAAAATCTGAGTTATGGCGTACGGCGCAGATCATGTCGCATGGTCTGCGCTTTTGCACGTCCGGAGCAAAGTCCTCTATAGGGCGTCACGGATTTTGCGAAAAGCTAAAAAGGACGTTCAATGTTTCAGCGAAAATCATACACTCGACGCACGAGAACAGGCAGGACTATAGTCCGAGAGGGGTATTCAACCATTGGCGGATTTGATTCAAAGTCTGGATGGTGGGAAATCCGAAAGAAAGTCGTTCAGCGCGCAGGTGGGCGGTGTGAATCACGACTCGCGGGCGGCGTACGCTGTAGCGCACCATTACAAGAAGTACATCACGTACGCCCTCTGTCAAAGGGCGGAACCACAACTATGGCTAATTTGTTAGGTTTGTGTGAGGGTTGCCACAACCGTCGCCATAGCCATTTATTCCGCGCTCGCGGCTAGGAGTTTCTCATGAATGAACAAAAATTGGCGCAGCTTATCCAGATTTATCTCACCGTGAATCCTCGGCCAACGGATCAACAATTCCACTCGCTGGCATTCGCATCTAACGTGGATCACGAAACCCTCGAAAGTATTGCTTATGCCATGCTAAGCGATGAGGTGGAAGAAACCCAAAATGCCCTCGCAGGAAATTCGGCTCCTTCAGAGGGGAAGACAAGTGAGCAGCAGAAGGTTCTCGATGGGGATTATGACCCAAGCATCACGAGTCCCGATAACCTGGCGCTGAATGACGGCGCACCGAATCGTGAGAGCAACAGTCGCGGAGTTCAGGATGCAACGCTCAATGACGGCGTAGCTCCAGACGATGAAGGGCTGGGAATTAATAGCGACAAGAGCGCACTGATTTCGGATGGACTTCCGCCTGTCAGTTTGAACGCAGCAGTGAGACTTGCAGAAATCGGAGGGTAAGCTATGTCAAGCGTATTCCTCAGTAATTTGGGGATTTCGGATATTCAACAAGCCAGACCCCCGACAACAAAAACATTTCCTCCAGCACTAAATGGAAATAACCGGTCAGTCTGGGAAGAGGCAGTTAAATTTCTGCCAAAAGTTCATTCCCAGGAAGCTTGGGGACACGCTTTGCGACGCTACGTTGATCTTTGTGGGCAGCGTGGCGTTTATCCTTTTCAGAGTGTAGCGCAAACAAGAAACGATGACATCTCGGATTTTCTGCGAACAAGCCGACGCGAGTTGGTTAAATTCATAGATCGTACGGATTTTTTCGCGGATATTAAATTGCGTTCAACTCAGCGCGAAGTATCAATGACGAATAATGGATTTGTGCTGACTGTTTCCGGTCACGCAAATATCACTGACCCGTCTTTCGAAGACTGGCTAACCAAAGTTCCATTTCCAAAGTTTGATTTTGTTCGCCAAGGTGGGCGCTACTGGAAAAATATCCGGGAAGGCTTGCGAATGTTAGCTTACCGCGAGAAGGGTTCGAATTCAACTGAGCGCTGGGTGATCGGTTACGAGATGAGTTGCAATATCTATCCGGATTTGCCGACGCAACATCTTCCTTCTCGTGATCAGCTTGAAAAATTCGTCATGGATGTTCTTTTCATGCCGCACCTCAGGGCGATCAGACCTAAAAAGGTTCTAAATAGATTGTTTTGATGATGCTTCGCGCTTATACCAATTTAATAGCACGAAAATCCAACATTTGGAGTTTATTCATGTCATTTGACTATTCAGCGGCCAAAGCTGCTATCAAAGAGGCGGGACACACTGTTTCGGATGGCCCCCAAATTCTGTCGACGGATATCAAGGAAATTGTAAAGTTCGGTCGCCGTGTATTCGGACTGAGCGATGTTGCTGTACGCAAGGGTATTGCCAATACGGGATTGCTTCCGGACGGTTTCCCTGGAGCGACGGCGGCACCCGCAGATGAAGTTGCGACTCCCGTAGCTGAAGCGGCCCCTGTCGATGCTGAGCCAGTTCAGGAGCCTGTAGTTGAAGAGCCTGCAACTCCGGTAGAGACGGAAACCGCTCCAGCACCGGAAGCACCTGCTGAAGAAGCCCCGAAGGCTAAGAAGTCGAAGAAGGCGGCTGAAGAAAGCGCACCTGCTGACGCAACTGCCACGGAAGCTCCTGCTGCTGAACAAGCCGCACAATAAGGAGATAGCCCATGACGGCTAAGATTATTTCGAACCGATCATCCTATAACAATAGCCGTCAGGGTGCTACTGGTATTGGTGGTCGTAACCTTCCTGATGGAAACATTAGCTGGGTTGGTATCGTCGGAAAGGCTGGGGATGTGATTTATCTCTCCGCCAATGACGTTACCTCAAACGATAAACCCTATGTTGGCTGGGCATTTCAGTCTATCGGTGGTGCGCACAAGGTGGCATTCACGTTGCAAAACGTGGCAACCTCAACGAATCCTGACCCTGAAGTACAAGCGAACGTAGTGTGGTGCAACGCCCCGGCCAGTCCGGGAACTCCTTCGTCGGGAACGGATTTGACGGTCCCGGCTAACGCGATGGTGAACACATTTTTCCCGTTCGCCGCAATTCGCGTGACATTCGCCGCAGACGGTGAGTTTTACGTTGTAGCGCGATAAGGAGTTGATTATGCCGACACAGCAGAATCTCCCCAAGGCGTGGGGGACTCCGGGTCAGGCTATGGAGAAATCTCAACCTACCCAAGGCCCCGCCGCTGAAAGCATGCAGCCGCAACAGGTTGATCCGCGTGACGCTGCTATGCAGAAGGCACTAGATACAAATAGTGTTAGCAACATGGCGGTCAGTGACGAAGTTCATGATGTAGCGTCTGATCCAAGCATTGTGAGTCGATTGGACTGGGAAGTCTGGTTGCCTTTCGCTGCACAGAAGTACAAGCTTAGCCCCCGCATTTCAGATTATCTGATCGTCAGTACTCTAATCTGTCCCTCAGAAATCCCAAACAGAAACGGCATTGCTTTTCCTACTGCCGAACTGGCAATGTTCCGACTTCCACCGACAAACCGCCTGGTTTGGGAGGCGTGGAAGGGTTGTCCAGTATGCCTTGAACATAATAACGAAAATCCAGAAGAAGCCATTGGTGTGATTCTGGATACGTCATTCCAGAAGGTTGCTGGATATGGTGGCGGTAAGGTCTGGAAGGTTATGGGCCTACTTGCTATCGACAAGACAAAAAACCCGGAAATTGCCAAGAAGGTTTTGGACGGGAGAATCAATACTTATTCAATGGGCGCACTCGTGGATTATTTCACGTGTGGCTATTGCGGGACAGAATGTAGCGACAAATACACCTGCGCTCACATTAGAAGTACCAAGGTAGTGAACTGGAATAAGTATCGCGATTTCGATGGTTCCACACATTTATCGTTTCTGAATGCTCATGGTATTCAGCCGATTGAATGCTCAGTAGTTGCTGATCCCGCATGGGCACCAGCGCTGTCGGATCAAGTATTTGATCCATTTTCTCCTAGCGGACGCGATGGGCCGCTAAGTAAGTAGTATTTTTATCTCTAAAGTCCATTGATCCATAGTGAGGTATTTAAAATGGCTATCATCCGTAAGCAAGTGACTGCTGCGCGCGAAAGCACGAGTCTTCACTTCCCTAACGAATCTACCAAGGCACCGGAAGATTCGAAGTTCGAAGTTGAAAACAACTACACCCCGGATACGCTGATTGATCCGGAAGACAACGAAGGTGGCGACACTCACTTCTCTAACGAGAAGGAATTCAACAAGGACACGCAAAAAATTCACGCGTCCCCCCAAGTTGATGAGCATAAGCCTGCTGGAAAGGTTATCCAAACGGAAACCGAACACAAGGGTGCTGTTCCGCTTGCTCCAGTGAAGGGTCCGCATCACCCAGCCAAGACAAGCGCGGGTGCTGACGAATTCCCGGTGGCAAAGCCTGACGCAGACGAAGCCAAGGGTCCGAATGCTAACCAGACGTTCAAGGCTGGTGGTCCGGATTCAGGTACGGGCAAGACTACTGCGGCTCAACGCCTCGCAGCGTCAGAAGGCGAAGACAAAGACTGTGAAAACGGTCAGCAAGCTACGCAATACATGACTAACTTCGACAATCCGACTTCGGGCTATATCGAGACGAAGGAAGAAGGTTTGCAAGCTGGTCGTGGCGATAGCGGCTCGGTGCCGAAGGGCGATACGGTCGAAGCAAATGCTCCGGGCGCTCCTGAACTCCCGATGGGAAATGCTCCGCAACAAGAGCCGGAAATTCCGGCGACGGCTTCGGGTGCTCCTGGAGTTCCGGGTGTGACTCCTGCAATCGTGATCGAACTGCCGCAGGGTAATGCTCCGCAACAAGACATGGCACTCCCAATGGGTGGCCTGCCTGCTGCGCCAGCCGCCCCCGCCGCTGACGATTTCGGTGCTCCGTCGCCTGCACCTGGTGCAGACATTGGCGCATTCGATGACGGTGCTGCACCTACCGTTGATCCGCTGGCTGAAGAAATTGAAGAGCCTGCTGGGCCTGGCGCTGAGCAGATGTCGGTTCTCGATGTTGATGGCGCAGATGACGAAGCAGACGACGTAGTTTTCGCTAACGTCGGATCGTCAGTTAAGGTTATCAAGGCTAACCGCATCATCGCTTCGATGAACAAGGTTGTCGCAGCCAAGAACGGCCACGAAGATATGTACATGAGCGAGCAATTCGCGACTGTGACAGAAATCGAAATGGCAAAGCATGGCGTGCGCGCGGGCTTGGAAAAGATGGGTTTTGTGCTGGCTACCGTGAATCTTGGAAAGGCAGATGTCCTGAACAAGCGTGTTGAAGCGAAGGCTCAAAAGCTGACTGCTGGTATCCGTGCTGAAGCTGAAGCGCAATTCGATGTTCTCGAACAGGCGTTGGCTATCGCTGCTGTTGGTATCAACAAGGGCTTCTTCAAGAACCAGACGAACGAATTGCGTGCTGCACTCGATACTGAGTTGTCGGCTGCTGGCGTTCGCGGTCATCAGAAGATGCTCGCTTCGGTGTTCGCAACGAAGGGTATCGATTTCGCCAAGGCGATTCTGACTGTGGCTAAGCAAGTGGCTGTCATGCCGGAAGAAACCCGTGCGAATTTCGTGCAGGCTCTCGACATGGTTGGAGACGAAGGAATGTTCGGGGATGCATCCTCGCCTGACTTCCAAAGCCAGATCACGGCAGGCAACGAAGAAAGCGATGAATTCGCAGAAGACGTGTACGAAAACGGGGCAAGCCCGAACTCGGTACATGCTGCCTTGCTCCGTCCGGCAACGAATATCCGTAGCCGAAATGAAGTGAGTGCAAAGGCTGCGGGTTATTCAGCAAGCGTGTCTTCTATCCTCTCGGGTAAGTCACCACTGCCTTTCGCGTAAGTAATACGCAATTTGAGTTCGAGAGTGGGGAATTAATAATTTCCCACTCAAGAATTTCAGGCTGAAGACTGAATAGTTATAAGTGTGCTTCGGCGCGCTCGGAGAGTGGGCACAGTCATTCTCTGAAAACAATTGAAAAATTAGGAATGGCAAGCTTAAAAGCTACGCAACACCTAATTTGAGTTAAATGGCTTTACAGCCTAAACAAATTATTGGAGAAAATCCATGTCAATGTATCTTCCATTTGGCAAGTTCGAGCAAAGCACTGAAATGTTGCAAGCTCCGGGCGCAAGTTTCCATTCAGAAGGTCAAGTCGCCGTGCGTGTTGGTGGAAACACCTCGGCAGGCGTCCAGCCTTCAAATCTTGTAGCAAACGAAATCTTCGCTGGTTTCGTTATCGCAGGTACTTCGGCACTCCCGTTCACAGAGCCGACTTACACCAAGGTTGAAACCTTCCTGGTTCCGTCAACCGGCGTTGTGACTCTCTCGGTTACTCCGGCATCGGCTGCGGACGTTGGTATCTATGACCTCACGACTGCCGCTCCGGTTACGGGCGCAACGGTTACGGGCGCACAAGTTAGCGGTCTGACTGCTGGCGATCAAGTGCAAGTAACGTACAAGTATGACCTGACGGTTGTTCAACGTCGTGCACTGTTCGGTGACATTCAACCGGGCGGATACGTTGGTGACACCATCGGCCAGATCGGTGTTGTGACTCGCGGTACGGTGTACACGTCGGAATTCGACCACTCGGCCAACTGGGCTGCTGCTGGATCGGGTGCTGCTAACACAATCGTTGTGAAGGCTGACGGTCAAGTTGGTCTGGGAACTCCTGGTACGGCACCGGCTGGTATCGCGATCCCGAACGCTTACATTGTGTCGCTCCCGACGCAAGACATTCCGTTCCTCGGAATCACTTTCTCGGCTCCGTAATAGTAGCCAGCCCCATAAGAAATAAAGGGGCGGCTGCTTTAATGTGACCGCCTCACTGTTACATTCTCTTCGGAGTACAGAACATGACTAAGCAAGTTATGGTGCGTGCAGCACGCACCCCAATGGTCGCTGCCAGCGAGTATAAGTTTGATGGTTCGAATGAACGCGCTGTTGGTGCCAATGGTGAAATCAACGCTTCGGACAAGCGTGACCTCATCAACCGCCAGATGGCATTCGTCCAAGCCGCTTCGGCAGGCCAGGTTGCAGGCAACAGCGTAATGGCTGCTGCTGAAGATCAAGCCAAGGTTGCCAAGGAACTCGTGCAAGCTGCGTTTAACGATAGCGAAGCACACCGCGTTCTCGGTGAACGCATGGCTGACAGCCTATACCTCACTGCAAACCGTCAAGGCTTCATGCGTAAGTACCTGACGAAGGTTGTGGTTGAGCAAGGCTCGATCCCCCGCTTCCCGCTCCGTAACAAGAACGTTACGGCTGTGTACAGCACAAGCCCGACAAAGATTCAGTCGCAAATCACGCGTGACCGCTGGTTGACTCCGCCTGAACTCCAAGTCGTGACGCGCCCGTTCATTCCGATGAACGAAATCAACCAGTCCGCTGGTGACGTTCTTCAAGAGAAATATGTTGAAGCAACGGAAGCAATCATGGTTGGTGAAGACCGCTTGTGGTACAACCAAGTGAACCAGATCGTCGGTATCGACAACCCGTTGTCGGTGATCAGCGGCCAACTCACGCCGTACGCATTCGCGCAAGTGATGACGAACGTGACGCGTTGGGGCCTGAAGGCACCGCACGTGCTCATCGCAACCGATATCTATCAGGATATCATCGGTAACTCGGACTTCTTCCAGGCTATCGACCCGGTTGCTCGCCACGAATTGCTGTTGACGGGTGAACTCGGCGTGCTCTACGGTTGCACGATCACTTCGGATGCTTACCGTCATCCGGAACACAAGGTGCTGAACCAAGGTGAGTTCTACGTCATCTCTGACGCGCTCAACCACGGTGCTTACTCGGATCGCGGTGGCCTCCAGTCACAACCGACTGACATCAGCATCGAGCGCATCCCTGGTAAGGGTTGGGTTCTCTTTGAATCGCTCGCTGTGTCGGTTGCTAACAGCCGCTCAGTGGCTAAGGGTATCCGCATCTAAGGTACTTAGGGGTCGTCTTAGTACGGCCCCTTGTATTAAAAGACGCGTTTATCACTCTTGGAGATTCAACTATGAAGACCTACAACCGCTCATTGGATTATGTCGCTCTGGCGCTTGAACAGCACTCGAAGGGACGTGTGGAAACTGCCGCACAGCTTTTCGTGAAGGCTGCTACGAGCCCTGACATGAAGCGAGCCGTCAAGGTTATCGAAGCGTCGAACGCTCAAGCACACAGCGAGAAGCAAGCCGTTCAGGCCAAGGCTCGCGCTGATGCTGAAGCGCAAACGCGTGCACAAATTGCTGCTGCCGTGGAAGCGGAACGTCAGCAATTGGCTTCGATCCTGGGCGATGCACTACCGACCGCTGAATTCGCTGCTACCGAACCGGAAGAAGCTGAAGACGAAGCGATCAAGAAGGAAGACAAGGAAGTGGACGCAACTGCTGTTGCATTCGCTAACGCTCTTCGCGCTGCTGTCAAGAAGTAATACCCCGGCGCGAGCCGCCAGGCTCAGCCATTAAAGCCCTGATCGGTGAACCGGTGTACCGGAATCCGGTCAGGGCTTTTCTCATTTTGGGCAACGAAATGGAAATCCAGCCAATAGATTACTTTGTGCTTGCCGGGTTTCAGCAAAGGTTCCAACAGACCTTCGGAGCAGTTAAATGTGCTTACGTCAATGCAAACGACAAGGTGCGTATTCTGCAACGGGTATTTGGGCAGGGCAGTGAAATTACCTACCCGTATGCCTATCTCGTAATCAAGTCACAACGTGCAAATGATCAGAGCTACAACGCGGGTTATTTGAGCCGCCGTGGATTGCTCATCAATGTCAATGCGAAGGATACCTACCAGACGGTTCGAATCCTGCCGGTGGATTTTGAAATCGAATGCACCTACGTGACGAACAAGTTTAATTCGGTTGAGCAAGGTTCGGTCATGGCATTCGTTCGTCGCATGCTAATGGCGCGCAGAAACGGGTATCTGAAGTTCTCAGTCGATTACGGGATGAAACAGTTTGGTGTGGGCGTTGATCTAGAAGAAAGCGTATCAATCCCGAATCGCGAGAATATCACGGAAAACGAAACGTCGATGGAAATTACATTCACTGCAACTGTGCATGGATACATCAGCGAACCGGTTCTTGGCGAGAAGGGAAAAATTGACAAATTTAATGTCAGTCCGTTTGATACAAATCTCTACCCGAACCAGCAAATCGTGAGCACTCAAACGTTCGCTTTCCCTGATAGGGAAGCATAATAATTTTTACAGTGAGGATAAGAATGACGCAGCTTGTTATCAATCTTAGCCGTGTCACTCAGCAAGTGGGCATCCTGGACGGTCAAGGTCGTAAGACTTCTTTCCGCCTCATGGCACGTGGCCGCGTCGAGACAGCATATGAAATCGATCCAAACTGGATCGCTCATAATCCTGGCGCGATTAAGGTAGTCACGATCACCCCGCCTGTTGTTTCGACGCCATCGGCTGAAACAGCTACCACGTCGGCTTCGAGCAAGTCTAAATCAGCAAAAACCACTGCTGATACTGTGACAACTGCTACTGGAACCACGTCGGAATCTACCACAGCAGAAGGAGCAAAATAATGACTATTTCTGCAAATCAAGGATCGAAGGTCATCATCCAGGAAATTAATCTTTCTCAGGTGATCACCAGCGCGTCTACTTCGGTTGTTGCGCAAGTAATTGCATCAAACCAAGGTCGCACAGTTCCGGTCCAATTTACAAACGCACAGGACTACCTTGCTGAGTACGGAAACCCGGATGCGTCTATCTCGATGGACGTATATTGTGGACTGGACTATTTCAAGGAAGGCAATACGCTTTGGGGTCTGCGTGTAGCGGGTGCTAACGCTGCGTACTCCGCTGTGCTGATGTCAGGAAACGTCGCAACAGGACAGGTCGTTTTGACGGCTCTCCCAAATGGTATTGTTGATCCATCCAATCCGGACTGGAACAACCTGATCATTCCACCTTCAGGTGCTCCGACGCCGCTGGCACTGTTTTTCGCGGGCACGGGTCCGGGCGGATATGGCAATACGCTTGGGATCGAAATCGTCACCACGATTCTCGGTCAGATTGAGAACGTCGTAACTTCAACGGGTCAGCTTCCGTCCTCTTCGACGGCAGTGGGCCTTGCGGCAGGCACGTATCAGTACCAAGTTTCGAATGTGGGCTCGAATGGAGAGGCGCTGGCATCGAGCATTGTGATTCAGACCATTGCCGGATCACAAGGACGCAATTACGTTACGGTATCGTGGCCTTATTCGCCTATCGCGACTAGCTACAATATCTACGGAAATTCGGCATCGACCTATGGTCTGATGACAACGGTTGGACAAGTTCCGCTGAGCGCGACTGTCAACCTGACGGATTCAAGTGGTAACGTGATTGTCGATTCGAAGGGGAATCCTATTCAGTTCGTTCAATGGACTGATAATGGTTCGATGACACCAGACACAACGAAAGAACCTGTATCAAGTGCAGCCGATTTGGCTGCGCCAATTCAGACGTTCGGTGTGAATGTATATGACTCAAGTCAGAGCACTTCGACGCCTGTGGAATCGTTCAATGTTTCGTACTACGACAACACGGACAGTACTGGTTTGGAAACTGAGCTTGAACAGCGCTTGAATCCTTTCTCGCAATACATTCAGTGCGTGTCAAACATCAACGCAGAAACGACGCTTGTGGGCAATATTCCGCCGCCAGCGAACGATGCTGGACCGGTGTACATGACAGGTGGTAATTCGGGTGATGTTCCTACCGATTACGAAATCGCTGCTGCATGGGATACGTTTTCGGACAAGCAGCTTTACGCAATCAACATCCTCCTGAACTCGGGGCATTCATCACCGACAGTTCAGTTGGCGATGGATACTCTGGCTCAGTCTCGGGGTGATTGCGTGGCGCTTCTGGACGTGCCAAGTGCGTCGCAGACATTCCAGAATGCGATTAACTACCGAAAGTTGAATTTGAACCTGAATTCTACTTATTCGGCACTGTTTAATCCGGATGTTCTGGAAGCAGACACGATCAACGGAAAGCAACAGTACGTTCCGTTCTCGGGTTGGGCTGCGGCGCTGTGCGCAAGAACAGATCGCGTTGCAAATCCTTCATTCTCGATTGCAGGTTTGAATCGTGGATTGGTGAACGTGCTTAAGTCGCGCTACACCTACGACCAGGGTGAGATGGATGCGATGTTCCAGGCGCAAGTCAACTACACTCAAACCTTCATCGGTCAGGGTATTGCCTTGTGGGAACAACAGACGCTGGCTGCGCAAATGAGCGCGCTGTCATGGCTATCTGTTCGACGGATCGTGAACGTTATTAAAACGTCACTGTATCAGTTCCTGCTATACAGCCTGCAAGAGCCTAACGATGACTTCACGGGTCGTCAAATCGTTGCGTCGTGTTCGGATTATTTGCAGTCGATCCAGAATGCTCGCGGAATCTCATCGTTCACGGTTATTTCAGACTCATCAAATAACACGGCTCAGGATTTCAACAGCGGTATCCGTAACGTGACGGTTATCATCGTGCCGGTGATTCCAATTCACATTATCAACCTGCAAGTTGTTGTTTCTAAGCAGGGCGTTTCATTCCAAGAAGCGCTCAGCCAAGTTCAGCCGGGTTAAATGTGGGAGCGGGGCTTCGGCCCCGCAATTTGAGGATTAAACATGAAGCTAAACGCATATGAACGTCTGCTTGCGAGCAACGATGTCATTGCGCCGCCAACATCCTTCGGGCCGGAAAACGCAACGGACCTCAGTGAGCGGCAGAAAACGTCGTTCGATCAGCGCCAGGACAATACGATTGACGAAAAGGTAGAAAGTGCCTATACGCCCGCGTTTAAGCCCGATGGTGACTCCGCTGACGTGATGTATGCTACAGCGGAAGGGGATGATTCGGAAATCGAATCTGAGGGCGCTCAAAGCGAACTGGAACAGCCGAGTAAGCTGACCGCAGCGCTGAGTACTCTTTCTTTCCTGATCAATGCAGATTCTACTGCGCAGACAGAGAATCCGTTCCCGGTGATCCATGACTACCCTCCTGAAGAACATGGTGCCTCGTCAACACACGACAATGGGATGATGCTGGAGTCAGCGCCTTCCCCCGTAGAAATGATGCAAGTCGCCCGTTCAACGCATGGCATGGATGTACTGCCGCTGGTAGAAAACCAAGGTGACAATCCCGATCTTGTTTCTGCAAATGATGGTGCCATGATGCATGTAGTGAAAGAAGTCGGTCATGGACTTGATGAACTAGGTACAGGTGCAGCGGAAACGATTGCGCGCTTGCTTGCATCGGTAGACCCTGGCTCTACGGCAAATGACAATATCAATCCGTACCCGGATAAGACTTATCCATCAACAGATGGTTATCTCGCGGCAGACGCTGAAGAGGTAGAAGCCGATATTAACCCAGCTATGTTCGGCAATGGCACGCAGCCATTGGGCGGCATGGGTGGCTAACTTGGAGTTGTAAAAATGAGAGATTCAAATTATATCCGCACATTTCCGCTGAAGACGCCGTATTTCACGGTGTCGGCTGCTGGTGTGCTAAACACTACGCCTAAGTTCGCTGAGTGGCTCGCAGGACTTGGCTTTATCGAAGACACTGGTGTTTCGTTCATCGAGCACAATAACCCGGCGAATGGTTTTGCGGTCAAGACAAGCGCGAGCGTTCCTGCGCAAATTCTGGTTCCGATGGACTATGTGAGCCGCCTTCAGGCTTCGAGCGGTGTCCTGATCGTGGTTGGTCCGCTGACGACTGTGTACACGGTTCCGACGCCTGCTGCAAACCAGAACCTGTTTGTGTTCAAGAATGGATTGCTTCTGGCAAGCAACCCGACAACGATTCCGCTGTCTACCAAAGACACGTATGCGATTCTGTTGACGAACGACAAGATCGTAGTGTCGGCGTAAGAGCCAAAGAAAAAGCCCGGAAGCTGTTGAGGCTTTCCGGGCTTTTTTACTTTATTCCAGTATTTTGAAAATCGGTCAGATTTCGATTTCCGTTTCGTTCAGCGAGGCTGTAACCGAAACTTTGCCGAAACCAGGCAGATCGACTTCCAGCGTGTCTTCATCCAGCGAGGCAAAGTCAGAGAACCAGACCTGTCCGACGATGATTGCGAACTTGCGTTGCGCCATCTTCACGATCAGTTCTCGGGTGCGCGCAACGGCTGCTTGCTGTTCGCCAACAATCCACGTTTCGATCAAAGCGCTCTTGTCCGCTGCCTTGGTGTAGATATCCGAACCCATGAAGGCATCCAGTTTCTCCAGTGCATCTTTCATCACGAATTGACCAATCTTCAAAGATTTTCCGCTTGCGATTGCCGTTTCGACATCTTCCACCTTCGGCAACGAAGACAGGCCCTTGACCGCGATTTTCAATTCCTTCGCGATGTAGTGGTCCGTCACTTCGCCCTTGGTCGAAGACGGGTTGAAACCGTTGAAATCGGTCACGCCGACGCTCTTCAGATATTCGACAGCCGCTTCGCCGTAAAGCATTTGCGACTTGACGCTTTCCTTCGGGGCGATCTTCTTGCGATAGTCGTTGAAAACCTTCTGCGAACCCTTCAGGTGCGCGAGTTCAACAGCCAGAGCGAACGTGTCCTTCGCCGTGACTTCCTTGACCATCTGGCGGTTGATAACCGGCAGTTTCGGGAAGTCAAGAACGATGATTTCGCCAGCTTTGAAACGTTTGCTTTTTGCAATGACGCCTTCAGCCTTCAGCTTCGCAAACGTTTCCTTCGACAGCGAAACAGGAAGCTGACGGGTGTGCACGATACCGTCCTTTACGATGTTGTAAGCACGGTAAATGAACGACGGAACGGTGTCAGGCAGTTCGGCGGGGTGATCCTTCGGCAACGTGACCGTACCGGCGACGCGAACGCGAATGCTAACGTTTGCGCGAGTCTCGTTAAAAACGATTCCGTTGATCGGATAACCTTTGGATTTATCGTCAACCTTGAAAGTCGCCGTTCCTTCTGCCGCATCACGCGCAGCCGTCGTACGTTCGTACGCAAATGCTTCGTGGTACGGGTAGAACAGGTTGTCTTCCGATTCCGTCAATGCATCCAGCATGTGCAAAACGGTGTACGCGTCGTCCTTCGGAACAGCCGTAGCCGAATAGCCGAGAACGTAGCGCTTCGACGGATCGTTCACGACGCCCAAGACTTCAGCGAGGAACAGGTTGTAGTCTTCCTTCGAGAAGCACGAAGCAAAACCTTGCACGAGCGAAATATCGCCCAACTCGCCCAAGACTTGGAAAACGTCATTGGTCTTCATGCGTTGTGCCAGCGGGATCAGCGAAGCGAACGCGATAGCGTCAGCTTTCTTTTCCTTGTAGCGAACGTCGGTAGATGCATCCGTGAAATATGCCACTTCCGTGACCGATTCCGGGATAGCGATTACGCCGTTTTCGGCAGCGAACGAAACGACTTGTTCGTTGACGATTGCGAATGCATAACCCTGCGGAGCCGTGAAATCGAGCGAAAGGCTGATTTTCTTCGAAGGAGTTCCACCAAGCGCGTTCGCGAGCGCAACTTCGTAACCTTGGAAGTCTTGAGCGAACACGAGTGCGCCACCCAGCAATTCAGCCATCTTCGTGAGAAGCGGGCGGTTTGCGTAGTAGCCATATTCGATCACGGCAGCGGTATCAACGCGCGACGAAACAGTCTGACAGGCTGCGAGCACGTCCTTTTCCGGCGACTGGTTTTCGTAGCCGTCTGAGAGGAAGAACATATTGAAGTTTGCGCCGGTCGTGCGCGATTTGATGCGGTCGATAACCGCAGTCGTCATTTCCAGCGGAGCCTGGAAGCCGGTAAGGCCGGTGGGCTGAAGGAAACGGTCGATGGCCGTATGCAGGGCTTGCAGATCGCCACCGTTGTTGATCGGGCACGAATCCGCGATCAGGTAGCACTGGTTGCGGCCCGAAAAGCCGATCAGCGAAACAGTATCCTGCGGGCCAACCAGCGACGCCAGCTTGTTTTTCAAGTGACGGCGGAGTTCGGAGAGGACGCCATACATCGAACCGGAAATGTCAACCGATACGACATGATGGGTAGGAACGATTGCCGGAACGGCAGGGGTTGCGATTTCACGCGTTTGAATTGCAAGCGTGAGATTTCCAAGTTTGACCAGCTTTGTCATAAATACCTTACAGGTAGGGTTCAATTTTAGTTCGTGAAGGCTCAGTAGGGCCGACAGGAACGCAATCGTAGCAACGAGAAGTGCGCAACGCAAGAACAATTGTTCAAGGTTGGTCTGAAAAACAGAATTTTAGACTAACAATTAAACATTGGACGGAAACGCAAAACATTGTCGCTACTGAGTTATTTACTCCCAATGTTACAAAATAGGAGCCAAAATTATGGCACGTACGAGCCTTTACGACGTATCTTCAGTAGCTGACCCAGCGCAGTCATGGAACTTTGACTTGTTCCTACCTTCGATTCCGGGTTCGTCAGATACGCGCGCACTCACATGGAAGTGCATGACAACTGCACTGCCAGGATTCTCGCTGGACCGCGTGACGGTTCCGCTGCATGGTATCGAACTGGTTTACGCCGGTCGCAAGACATTCAGTCACTCATTCGCGTCAACCTTTATGGAAGCATCTGACTGGTCAACGCGTTCGCAATTCTACGCGTGGTCAGAAAATACCCGTTCGTGGATTAACAACAGTGGTTCAGTTGCATCAGCATACAAGGTAAACGCACAACTCGTTGTGTATAACGATTTGCCGCAAGTTTCTAGAACAATCCAGGTGGTTGGTTTGTGGCCTGCTGAAGTTGCTGACGTTGAACTTGACGGTTCCGCATCGAATCTCGTGACTCTTTCTATTACTTGGAGTTTCGATTACTGCGTGGATATGTAAAATGAAATTTAATTATTTCAGTAAATAGTTTAAGTTAGTCACGATAAAAAGGACGGCCATCCCTGCCATGCTACCTCATGGCTAGTCGTGCACATACATATTTTGCTTATGATTATTGACAAAGCTGGTTCGCTCGTTAGCTGGTCAAATGACGGGGTTGTTTTAAACAAGTCTCCCTTAGTGGGGAATAATTTTGAGGGAAGGCCATGAATAACGCGATCAGTCGTCTGATTGAGTCGGCTACCGCTGACGCTACAGAGCACGCAGGAAAGCCTTGGTGGGAAGAAATGTCTCCTGAGGGCCAAAAGAAATACCTTAGCGAACATCCGGGCTCGTCAAAGGAAGAACAAAAAAGCACCGACGTGGTTCCGCACGGCAAAAAGGGCAATGATCCGGAGCAAGGAAAGCCGCCCAAGAATCAAAGCACTGATGTAGTTAGATACTCGGAAAATCCTGTTTCCGATAACGGTAAAAAGGGCAATGATCAGGAAGGTAAAAAGACGGGTACAGACGTGGTTCCGAAGGGCCGTCGTAACGATGACATTACCGACGTAGACTTCACGGAGACGCCTCGCAAAAAGGACACTCCAAAGCTGGATGATTCTTCTAAGTCGAAGAATGTAACTTCCCCGGATAAGAAGTCCACAGGTGTTGGAAAGCCGTCAGAAAATAAAGATAGTGGTCCTAAGTCTGTAGGCGGTCCTAATTCAAAAGAGACGCCTAAGCTCAAGAATGAGGGGCCGAAATGGGGCGCAGAGGATGTTGATTTCAAGGAAACACCGAAAGGCAAGGAATCGCCTAAAGTGAAAGGTCCTGAAGAAAAAGAAGAGCCAGAGAGCGAGACGGAAAATAAGGAAAAGCCTAAGTCTGAATCGGAGAGCGATGAAAAGCCGGGAGCGGTAGATCGTATCAAAGAGGATGAAGCAGACGAGCGCGCAAGACGTGCGGAAGAACGCAAGGAAGAAAAGCATCAGCACCAGATGGAAGTTTTGCGCAAGAAAGAAGAAGAGCGCCAGGCGGATCGTGCTGAGCAGAAGAAAAAGGATGCGGAAAAGGACGGGGATAAATCTAAGGACGAAAAGTCTGAAGACAAAGAGAAGGATAAGCCGTCGAGCCCTTCACCTTCTGCAACTCCGTCACCCAAGCCTTCCGCGACAACGCCTCCGTCTCCTGCTAAGAAACCGTCTGTTGGTCCTGCTACGCCGTCTGTTCCTCCAGCAACACCAAAGAATAAGCAGCCGGTTACTCCGGTTAAGCAGCCTCCGGGGACTCCGCCTGCCAAGCCGCCTGGTGGTAAGCAGCCAGCTACTCCCGGCTCTCATCCGCCTGCGAAGAAGGGTGAGAAGAAGGAAGAAAAGAAGTCTGACACGAAGGATGAGAAGAAGAATTCCAAGACGAATCAAAGCGACAAACGCGGCGGAGAAAAGCCGGAGTCGCCAGGTTCGCGCAGTGATCCTGCTTCTGAGCAGCACAAGCCAAACTCGATGCCAAATAACGAAGGCGGACCTAATCCGCACGGTGACGGTGAGTCTGGCGCGGGTGGAGCAGTAAAGCGTCTTCAGGAAAATGGTGGAGACTTCTCGCCGGTTCCTCCAAGCGGTAATCCGGCAAAGCCTACGAAGCCTGTAGCACCGAAGGGTCCGCCCGGAGCGCCGGATGATACAGACGTGACTTTCGAGGATGAGCCTAATCCTAATGCGGGTCCGAAGCCTCCGCAGTCAAAGCCTGAAAATCAGAATCCTAACAAGGGTCCGAGTGGTGCTGAACCGGAAAAGCCGGGGAGTGAATTGTCGCCGGGTCTTGGTGGAGAATCACCTTCAGCTATCTCGGAAACGCCTGAGGTAGAAGAGAATCCGGGTGCTGACTCCGAGTCAATCGAAACGCCGGAAGCTCCAGGTGGTGACGCTCCTTCCTTCGAGCAACAGCAGGAAGAGCCTGGCCCAGCAGAAGGTCCGGAAATTGGGCAGGACGATGTATCAGAGCCTGTTAAAGGTCCTGAGAATATCGAGCAAAAGCCGGGTGAAATGAGTGAACCCGCGCCAGAAGGTAATGAAATTCCGAAGGTGGAAACGCCTGAGCAAGTCGAGCAAGAAGACGCACCGGCTGAAGCGCCTGAGCCAATGGGTAATGAAATTCCGGATGCAGCGCCTCCGGTGCAGCCGCAGCCGGATAGCATTCCAGATGCTACACCGCAGACCCCAGACTTTGGAGATGCGCCACAAACGATGCACGACGAAAAAGAAGATATGGGGCAAAGTTCTCCTGGCTTCAGTGGTGCGCCGGGTGGAATGCCGGGATTGAATTCTGGGGGTGGCAGTTCGCCTACGGGGGGACCGAAGTCGGATGGTGGTGGCGGAATGCCGGGTCAAACCTCGCAGCCTTCGATGCGGGATGAGCGCGGACAGCCTGCGCAACCGTATCATATGAAGCCTCCTGGTGCGACGCCGGACAAGGCTCCGATGAAACCTGGTGAGCCGCAACCGCAAGGTCTGCAACAACCGGGTGGTGGCGTTCCGACAAAGCCTAATTCTCCTGCGCGTAGTCAGACTGCGGATGTGATCCGTGGTCAGGCTCAAAATATCGCTCAGCGTTTGATGCAGGACGGCGAAGGTGTTCCGAAGGGATTGGCGGCGATGTACAACATTCTGGAGGGTCGCGGAACCGCCCAGGATGGACATGCAGCCGTTTCATTGCTGTCTAGCATTCTGGACAATGCTGCGGCTGCGACATCAACAGGTGCTGGCGGTCCTTTGGGATTTGCAACGCTCATGGCTATCAAACACGCAGGGGTACCTGCGATGGTGGCTATCGTGAAGAAGGCATTTGGCGGTGGCATGCCAACGGTCAATCCGGAGCATCAACAGGAAGAACTGACGCGGTTGGTTCAAAGCGCTGCGGACTATGCTCAGGCGGGGAATATTCCGGCGGATGCGTGGCACAAGGGCGTTCAGGAAGCGAAGCAGCAACAAGGAGGTTAAGATGAGTGCTGAAATCAGGGCTGCGGGGGAGTGGTTTAATTCACTTCCTCCGGAAATGCAGCAGCAATTCTTGCAGGAAACAATGCAACAGCAAGCCCCGATGGCGCAGCCTCAAACTCCAATGGCACAACCTCCCGCCAAGTTGGGGGAGCGTGGTGAATTTGCTTTACAACGATTGACGAAAGAGGTTCAGAAGTTCGTGCGAAAGCATGGGATGGAGCCTCTTTCTCCTGAGCGTTTGCAACTCGCAGAAGCTATTCAGGTTCACTCGATCAGACTATCGCAATATCTGTTGAAGGACAGTCTGGCTGTGGAAACTTCAATGTCGGGAGCGCTGCGATTTTTCGCGGGTTCGAGAAACCCGGCAGACATCGACGCAACACGCTTGCTAATTCCGTCGATCATGAAGGCGTCAGAAACTCAGGCGTTCTTTGCGAAATTCGGGGTGATCGGATTTATTATTATCCGGGCCTTCAATTACTCAGCGCCCACAATTCTTGCAGAAATTTTGCAGGATGCCCTAGGTGCTGCGAAAGAGCCAAAAAATAAAACATCCGCTTTTTCTATCAAGGCTTCTCTAATTTTAGAGCCAGAGGGGCTGCACGCGGCACTCATCAAAGTTCTGGTGAGTATCGCAGAGCATATCTATGCAGAAAAGATTCCGAAAGATGCCTGGGAGCAGGCAGTTTGGGAGGCTGCTGCAAAATATGGCCGTCCCATGAATGAAGAAGAGAAGTTATTCCTGTTAGAAAAACAGCAGGAAGCAATGCAATCTCAGTAACTCGCGCGCTGACGCTCACAATTGTTACTCACAACCCAACTTTCACAAAAAGGGTAAGTATTATGGAACACATCAACACTGTCGCTATCACCGACTTCAAGATCGACCCGCAATCTCCGCATCTTGCGCAAGTCGTGATTTCGTACACGGGCAAGTTCAATAAGGAAACGCTGCGCGCGTCGCTTCGTGAGAAGTTCGACAACCGCGTGGCTCCTGTGGAAGACTCCTTCCATGAAATCAAGGCAGGTGCTGCTGTCGGTTTCCTTCGCGCGAACCGCGAAGTGCGTATGCCGGATCAACAAGAGCTTCGTGCGAGCTACCGCAAGGTCGGCGCATCGAATATCATGATGAGCGATGCTGACAACTCGCTGTGGGAAGTCAAGGAAGGTAAGAGCGGAAAGTATCTCGCGCGTACCGGCCAGGAAGACCTGAGCGAACTGGTGCAAGCCAGCGTGAATCGCCGTACCGATATTCCGGGTCTGCGCCACCTCGCTACTGCTTCTGTCGCGAACAACGAATTCGTTTCGTTCGTGTCGAAGTCGGGCGATCTTGACCACGGTTTCGTGATGGCAACGAACAAGGAAAACACGAAGGTCAAGCTGGTTTCGTTTGCTACGCGCACTGATACAATCGTGCCGCTGGAAAACGTAACGGCAATCGCGCGTATTCCGCTACCACAGTCTTTTGTTCAACAAATGGCAACTGCGGGTATCTCGCGCGAAGAAAAGTCGCAAGCGAGTGACTACTGGAAGAAGCTGTACGATTTCGCGCCAAATTATTTGAGCGATGTGCTCGAACAGGTTGACCACGATACGGTGGCGTAAGCCGTGTGTTGCAAACTAGGTGTTTAGATTCTTTCTCTGAAATGGGGTCGTCTATGCGCAGGAGTCGTCCAATGAGAGCCGCCGTTGTGCAGATTGCAAAAGCAACGAAAACAGCGGTGAAAAGTCAATTGCCTGAGTACCAGGCTCGCGAAGTCTACCTCGCGCTAGAGCGAGCGGGAGCCAGCGAAGTTGTGGTACGAATGGACCAGAGTGAGTTGTGCATAAGCACGTATTCGCCCGATGGCTTTACAAAAGCAAAAAGAATCCTTGGACGGATTCCAAGTATCAAACGATTCTACGAAGACACCTACGTGGATCACGAGTTCGATGATGAGATATACTGCGAAGCCCGATACCGGCTCGCAGCGTAGCGATCAAGCCTGCCCTGGGAAACCTCGGCAGGCTTTTTTATTTCTGTTGACACAGGGCTGAAAAAGTATATAATTTTCATTATCGAAATTACATATAACGGGGTGCATCATGGACAAGAGACTCATTGAAGTTACGCCGCCCGATACCAAGGGAAGCAATCATACTCGTATCGAAACATGGGGTGGCGACGGTTTCCACGACCGTTATTTTCGCTTTGACGCCCGCCGCGTTGTTTGCGACGGAGAGGATCAGGCACAGATCGAACTCCAAGTGGTTCAGAATGTGTGCGGCAAGACGCGCACGACTACCATCGGTGGCAGCGTCGTTTTGACCCCGGAAGCTGCACGCGCTTTTGCTCTCGCAATCTGCCCGGAACTCGCACCGAAATGAAAAAATTCCTCGAAGGTAAATTTGGAACTGCGCTCAAGATAATCGCGGCACTGGTGGTTATCCTGATTGTGTTCGACGTTCGGGTTTCCTGGCAGTTCAGCATGCCTGGCGACAAGGATGCAGTGTGCTCGCTCAAGACCGGGAAAGGCTATGTGGTGTCCAATGGATTTACCGGTGTATTTATGCATCGCTCGGAAGCGCTTGACGCAGAGTGCGAGAAATTTAAAAAATGATCAAATGTTTGCTGATTACGCTCGCCGGTTCGTTGCTGTTAGCCGCGTGCGTAAAATTCAATCCGCCGACGAAATGGCGCTCGGATATGCCGGATAATGGCACGATGCTTTGCTCGGCAGCGGGCGAAGGTTTCCGTGTTACAAACAACCCGTGGGGATTCAGGGTTGACCGGGACGAGTCGTTCAATGGCGAATGTGCCAAGAGGATGAAATGACTATCAAGAAAATGGATCATCGTGCAATCTTTGATATTGCCTGCATCCTGAAGCCGACCTATGACGTTCATCAACAACGATACATCGAGTTGTTGCATGACCCGGACAGCCAGGAAAGACTGGACGCTTGGTATAAGTCAATCGAGGCTTACCATAAAGTCTTGATGAAGTATTCGCGCGAACTGGGTAGGGCGACCACCGCAGGCGGTGAAGGTGTAAAGATGCTAATGGGCGTGCGGGGCACGATCATTATCTGGACGCCGGAATGGTTGCGCAACATTGCCAACTACGAGCGGATCAATCCGAATTATTGGGTGCACCCGCAGGCCAGAAAGTTGAACAACTATGAGTTTCCAAAGGAAATTTCTTCCTGAACAATGCGGTTGTTTTATCCATCCGCCTGAATTATCATTGGGCTTTCCATAAACAGAATACGAGTTTACAAAATGAAAATTCTTGCATCCTTGGCATTGGCCGTATCGCTATCCGCAAACGCAGCAGGAAATGATCAGAATGTGTGCGCGCATTTTGCTGAAATTGGCAGGAGTGCTGCACATGCAAATGCCAAGGGTGTGAGTGAGTGGGGTGCGTTGCGCGCGTGGCAGAATCTGGCGGATAGCGCTACCGGGCGTGCGTCAGACGCTGTGTTCGCGATGGGTGTTCTCGAAATCCGTGCAGTCTATAAAAACGGGGACGTTGATGAAGGGGTTGGATACTGGACCGCATACAATGCCTGCATGGGAGCGACTTGATGATTGCATTCTTCGTGATGTTATTCAGGGACCTATTCGTAGGTAAAGAAAGTGCGCGCATCACGTATGATATAGGATTTGATTACACGACAGCGGTGATAAATTCATTGCGCGGCCCGCATGATGATAAATATGACCCTTATGTAGTGTACACTGCGCGTGCAATCGCGACGTACTCGGGTAGAAAAAAAGACTTTTGGGCATATCAGGAAGGTATGCACGATGCGATAGCTAACTACGAGAGGGAGTTTGGCGCGCCATGATTAAATGGATTCGTTGGATTGTCTTCGGGGAACCCGCAAAGTCTTCTTACGCCTGCGGTCGAGAATACGCGCTTGGTGAGTTAAGAAAGCACGGCTGGGAAGTAGAGGCTCGTCTAAACGCTGAGTCGGACGGTTGCTTCAACACCACACACCATGACCGAGAGTTTGACCGTGGCGTTCGAGACATGATACGGGACTTCGATGCTCAACAGCGTGAAATCGTGAGGAACATGCTCAGATGAAGGCTTGGACAGACGTTATCTGATGAGAGGGAATACTAATGAAGAGCAAGATTTATATTCCGCTGCAACTACCCTACGAATTCGATCCGGACATTGAACCAATTCTCGGGTTCGATGGGAAATATGACTTTCTGTCGAATTTCCATCCGCATCCTGTGCTTCTCCCTGGCGGAATTATCGTCCCGTCGTCTGAGCACGCGTACATGCTGGAGAAGGATTCCGATCCGGCCTACAAGAAGAAAATTCGCGAAGCCAAGACTGCGGGTCAGGCGAAGCGTATCGGATACACTGCGAAGCTTCCTGATGACTGGGATCAAGTCAGGCGATTCACTGCAATGCATGAAGCCCTGAAGCGTAAATTCGTAAGCGACGAAATGGGCGTCAGGCTTCTCGATACGGGACTCGCATACTTGGAAGAAACGAACCTGCACGGAGATAAATTCTGGGGCCGGTATCGCGGTGAAGGAAAGAATCACCTCGGTCGCCAACTTATGGTGATCCGGAACATGTTGGTCATTGGCGCACTAAAAATGAGGACGTAAAAAATCCCCGCAATCTCGAAAGAATTGCGGGGATTTTTTAGTCTCGGCTAATTCCAAGCAGAGAGTACAACGATATTTCGAGACGCAGCCGGTTGTCCATGATCGGCTGCGAATACACTTCAGTGTGGCCGTTGTCGAGGAACGGTGCGCCCAGATAGCGATACTCAGCGTTCTGGTCGTGGATGCGCTTCTCTTCGGCTTCTGCGTAACGTTTTTTCCTGAATGGAATCGAGTGATGCACACTGACCGTGTATGTCTTTCGGCAAATACCCAAGGCTGCGATCCGCTTTTGCAGATTGACGCTTGTGTGTCCGACCTTGTAGAAAGTTTCCTGGTCACTTCGACGGACGATTTCTATCTGGTATAGGGACGCGGGTTTTTCCTGAGGGTGTGCGCCCTGTGAGTGAAGATGATTTCCCCACTCGGGCGCAAAGTACATGATCGCTTCCATTTCGTCGGGCGTCAAAGCATTCGAGGATAATACGGCTTTTGCCGCGTCCGCCAACGATCCCATCTTGCCCGTAAAGTGCAGGCGTTCAATCACATCGTTGCACAGTTCAGCGCGCTCGCGTAGCTTCTGTGCGCGGAACAATTTTGAAGCTGCTAGATCGGCAGAGCATCCGTCAAGGAACACAGAAGCGCGACTGTATTGGTCGCGTGCAAGCACTTCCTGCTTGCGGAAAAATTCAAGGTTGTTCGAGTACATTATTTGAATAAACCACGCTTTCTAATGTTTGCGATAACTGACAAGTAATCGCCGTGACACTGCTGTTCGTCACCACACCAGCATCCGAGTTTCAGTCCGCGCAAGGAGCGGATTTGTGACCGCGTAGGCGGCTCTTCCCCATTCGGTCCTTTACGTAGGCCATCTACCCATTCCCGGTGCCGCAGAACGACTTCTGATCGGTTTCCGTGGACGCCTATGATGAAAGGGTTGCCCCAGTGTGTGGGGCGTCCTATGTAC
>FTLB01843462.1_pt1 | contig 25561 bp, 26 predicted proteins | sample 1658291 | NCBI WGS metagenome assembly FTLB01 (sample SAMEA3914812, study PRJEB12502) | metagenome | biome: forest; material: soil | place: Canada | collected 2011-07-07 | depth 0.1 m
CCAAAAAAAAAAAAAAAAAAAAAGATGGACGTATCTTAAACACGAGACTCGGCACTTTTATGAACGGAAGACCACGCTGTTATTTTCAACTACCGTCGCCTATGATAAGGCAAGGCTTGGCTATCGTAGGAAACCATCACGTTCTCCTTTCTAGATGGAGATCTGCAGGAACACTGCCATGTCACCGCCTCGCAGGCCCACAGATCATCGTTTACGATGTCCAGCGCAGAACGATCCTGATTTCCATCATCATGCCCCTTTGCTCCTGACAGCTTCGGGTGGTAGTCAACTCGCCTTCAAATAGGCCGGCCGCTCGTTTTTAGTTCTGATGGCACTTCACTCATCAACCTCCTCGGCTCTTCAGCACTTACACGTTTATTCATTCAATCTCTCATTAAGAGCGGTAATTTTGCCCTCAGCCACTCCTTTGGTCGCTCCGAGGACTCTTCCTCGATTCCTTCGTTTACCATGAAGCTCTCCATATCCTGTTGCTCCTTAGTTGGAGCTTTATTCGCTGGTTCTGCAGCTGCCAGTCCCTTGCATCACAGCCCGAAAAACTTCAAGATCGCCGCACGAAGTCCAACTAATTTTGATCTTACCAACCGCTGGGACGACGAGATTCTCTTCGCAGGTGTAGCCGCCCCCGAGGTCGTTGGCGTCCAGAAAGCCATTGACCTTGGGATTCGTCTCCCACAGGCGCAGGTTGCTGGCTCAGTCGGCGTCTCAGCCCTGGACGACTTTCTCGCCAATCCAACTCTCAGAGTTGACCTTAGCAATGTCAAAATCTACCTTGAGCTCGATTTATCTACGTCTGCTGGCGTGTACGAGTCTATCCAGCTGGCTGCGTCGGAGGATCTGAGTGTTGCTGTTAGTATTCCCGCATCCTGTTTTGACGCAATGCAGTTAGGTTGACGAGCGAGCTTTAGGTTCCCAACGTTCTTAAGGTCGATATCGGTGCAGCCTTTGCGCTTGATCTTGTGGTCGGCATTTCTGGAGCCGTCGACCTTAACGCGGGTGTTTACGTTACCCTTCCGCAGAATGCTTTCCTCGAGATAAATCTCCTTACTCAGGAGATCTCAAAGGCCAACCTAGACGGCCTATTGGCTCAAGCCATTCCCATTGGCATCGGCGCCGATGTTGATCTATCTACTACCCTACAACTCGATCTAAGCCTCCGTCTTCGGTCCGAGGTTGGCCTTGCTGCTGGGCTGGACATCCTCGGTCTAGATATTGGGGCCGGTGCCGACGTTGCAGTCTGGATTAGCCTCTTTGACTATACGACGACCATATCCTCTACTTCGGCTTGTCCTATCTCGGCAGAAGAGTCTTTCCAGTTGAGCGCTGGCGTTGCCGTTGATGTCAACATAGATCTAGCATCGACCCTCGATCTAACTCTTGCTCCGTCCGTTGTCGTCAGCCTTGCTTCGGCCAAGGGAGCGAGCGCTTGCCTCACTAGCGGCTCTTATACCGGTGCTTTCGGGCGCGGAGGCACTTTGGACCGGAACCAGACAGCGGCCAATGCGAGCGGTGATAAGAATGCCGGTGTCTTGGCCGACCAGGGGGCACTTAATCAAAACAACGGGGCTAGAGTTAATGCTTCGAGTTCTGCTATCGGCGTCTCCTCCGGGACGGGTGCTCCGGTGGGCTCTAGCACGACGGTTCAGCGACTGCAAACTGCCGCTGCCATTAGCGCCCAGAAGAGTGCCTCGAGCAATGACAACGGCCTTGCGACCAGCACTGTGACGACTACGGCTACCTATACCATCACTTCCTGCGCTGCGTCGATCCCAAATTGTCCCAAGAGTCATACTCAGAAGGTGATCACATCCACGGTTATCGTCAAGACCACCATCTGCCCGGCCACAATCAGCGCCACCACCACTCCCGCCTATGGTCGGAACAGCACCGCGCCAGTTTCAAGTGGTTATTCTCGTCCCACTAGCTCAAACGCCACCTCGACTCAAAGCTTCCCGACACCTACTGTGGGGACAACTGTGACCGTCGCGGTGTGCCCCAAGCCAACTACCACCACCTACACGCCGCCGTCGAACTGCCCAACACCACCACCCACCGTGACCATTGACGATACCACAACCATTTGCCCTGCTACCGAGACGACCAGCGCAGGGCCTACCGCACCACCAGCCAGCACCACACTTGCTCCCATGACCACTGCCCCGGCACAGCCAACGGGGGCTGCGCCAGCAGGAACAGGTACCTGGACTCCTCCCGCGTCGCCCACGGGTGCGCCTACAACTCCCGTAACTGCCGGTGCTTCGAAATGGGGTCTCAGTACATATGCTGCTGGGTTGGCCATCATGGCCATGCTGCTGTAGATAATTAGTCTTTATCAATTTCTGTGCGGAGCAGTGTATATTGACTACTACTTATGTAATTGGCCAAATCAAGAGCAAATCAAATGCGAGGATTTTAAAGGGACATAGTCCTTTTTTTTGTACAGATTTCACGAGTGAGATTTAGTCCCTTAATCCCATATTTACATTTCAAACGACGACGTAAACTATATACTTGAATCCGTTGCATCTTCGCGGCATCGACCTTGGATATTAGACCGTTTTGCCATCCCCCAATGTCCCACGTTCGTGAGAACCTTCCCGTCATCCCATGTTCCCTTTGTCCCCCGTAGATGGTCCAAGCTAGACCTTCATGAAATCGTTCCCCATATTTACAATCAAAGACTGCTCTTTCAAATCATGTACAGCAAAATAAATAAAATAACTATTACCCCCTGAGACAGGGGCATCATCATTCGCAGACCCAGAATTTCGATTTTTGGTTTTTTTTTCTTAGATGTGCAGCACTTCCATGTTGCTTATGATCCAGTTGTACGAATCGCTCCTAAAGTTATCGCTCAGGAGACTCGCGTCGTCGTTGAAGAAGTTCATCAGCTGCTGGCCCTGGGACCACTGCGGCCACTTCATGCGCACCGCGCTGCCCTTGCCCGTGCCGCCCGTGGCGTTGTTGGGGTCGAGGTTGTAGACAAAGTTGGCGTAGTAGTTCTGGATGCTCGCGCTGGCGTAGTCGGGCAGCACGCCGTAGAAGACCTGGAGGATGTCGGAGCCGTGGAAGGTGCCGAGGATGGGGGTCCCGTAGTCGTAGCTCGAGAGGTACGACCACGCGGGTACCGAGGGGTTGACGCTCAGGGCCTTGTCCAGGAAGACGCGGCGCGTCAGCGTGAAGACGAGGTCGCCGAGGATGGCGGCGAGCCGCTTGAAGCCCGGGTACAGCTCGTTGAAGATGCCGGTGCGGAACGGCGAGCCGGCGGTGATGTCGTCGTCGTAGGTCGCGACGAAGTCGGCCAGCTGCTGGGGCGTCGCGTCCTTGAAGAAGATGGTCGACAGGTACGACACGAGGCTGTCGGTGTCGGTCACGTTCTCCTGGAACAGGGAGAACAGGGTGCCTTCGTCCTCCTGGTCGCCGATGATCATGGGAACGGCGGCGTACTTGTTGCTCAGGACGAGAAGCTCGGGACTCTGCGTGAGAACGGTCCCGTCGGGACGGGGCAGGTACGAGAGGGCCACAGAGTTGTAGGACAGGATGCCGGGGACCGAGTTGGCAGCGTTGAGGAACGTCTCGTAATCTAACGCGCGGAGACAGGCCAGCTTGTCGGACGCGGAAGAGCAGCCGGCTTCCTTGACCACGGCGTCGAAGATGGCCTGGCCTTGGGGGCAGTCCACAGGGTCTGCCGGGATCACACTGCCGGAGTTCATGATGCCTCCGCGGAAGAGAGGCTTGCCGTTGTAATTGATGTTGCCGTCATAGAGCGCCATCTGGTCGAACACGGAAATGGCACCTGCGGATTCTCCCCAGATGGTGACCTTGGTAGGATCGCCGCCAAAGGCCGCGATGTTATCGGCAACCCACTCGAGGCCCATGCGCTGGTCGAGCAGTCCAAGGTTGGAAGAACCATCGGCCAAGATCTCCGCACCGGGCATGAAGCCAAAACCACCCACGCGATAGTTGACGGCAACGAAGATATAAGGCTTTCCGTTGGCTGCAGCGGCCGATACTAGACCACTGCCGTCGTACATGAACGATGAGCCAAGCTAGAAGAAACACATATCAGCTTCCATGTTTGATATCCTATCCTGCTGGATAGATTAGACCGGGTGGAACTCACCTCGAAACCGCCACCAAAGATCCAGAAGAGTACGGGCAGCTTGGAGGTCGAGGTGGTCCCCGAGGGCCGGATGATATTGAGGGTCAAGCAATTTTCACTCTGGAGCGTCACGGTCTGGAAGAAGGGCAGATCGATCACATCACCAAGTATCTCGGTTATGAATCCGCCGGATCCGGTCGAGAGATACATCTGGGGGCAGGCGGCCGCGATACCTGTGGCTTGGAAGGTGCCTAACGATGAGTTGAGGCGCACAGGAGGCTTCAGCCGTAGGTTCCCAGTTGGGGGCAAGGCAAAGGGGATGCCATTGAAGTTATCGGTACCTAAGCCGGACGTGCCAACAATCTTGCCAGAGGCAATGGAGACCGTGGGCTGCGATCTCTTCTCGTTGACCGGCGATGCGTACCTGGGCTTCACAGCTGTCGGTGCACCAGAGACATGGCCCAGGACGGCCAGGGTAAGAAGGACTATGCTTGTAATGCCTCTCATGGTGAAAGCAGCAGATAGAAAAGCCGATTTTCTCGAGAAAATGGGTCAAACTATGGGGAGAGTAGGCAAAAGGGAAGCACAGAGGCCGGACTGCTGATCAGGATCGTCCTTCGACGAACCGCCGGCTGGGACTTTATACTTGTATCACACATGGCGAACCCTACGAGCCTCTACGCCGCGCAGATCCATCGATAAACCGATAGAGTACGAGTTCCTCGAACAAAAAAAAAAAGGCCCAGTTCGATCGCCATTTTTCCTTGCTCTACGACCGCACTTGCCGGAGAGATAGAGAGCACCGCACCGCAACAGCTGGCGGTCGGGTTAGCTTACTGGAGGAACGGAAAAAGGTTGCATTCAAGCAGGCCCGCCGAGTTGCTAGGGCCAATCAGTAACTGGGTCTGAGTTTGGAGGCGGTGTAATTCAAGAGGATCTTTCCACCTGACCACGATCTGGGGAACCAAGGTAGGAGGGGAAGGTCACCGGGATCTCCACTGCCGGGGCAGTTTTCCCACAAAAGTTGCATCGCGCCATCCGATCCGTCCAGTTTTCCGTGAGGATGGGGAAAGGGAAGGAAAAAAAAAAAAAGTTGGCCGTCGGTCTTGTCATCGGGATTCGCATACATGCCCAAGCCGCGATGGCAGGCGGCCCCAGACTTCCCCGTGGGGAAGAGTTGTCATCGAAAATTCGATTACTACCTGTGCAGGGGGAGCTGAGGTGGTACCACGGTGGATCCCGGGAGGCTGGCATAGAACGCGGGGAACAGACAGAGGGAGAGAGTGTGTGTTTGAGCTGGTGGTTGCTCAGCGGTTCTCGGGCGCGAGGAAGAAGCCAAGAGGCTGCATTGTGTAACGGCGGATGAAAAAGAAGAGCACATGCCATTTGAGAAGTGCATCTACCACTAGGTAGAGCCTCGGATGCACAATCGATCTTGATCGGTACGGCAGGTCAGAAGTCCATGGCTAGCTTCATTGGTTCACGTAACCGGTACTACGTGAGGGGTAGAACGGTAGAACGGTTGACCAAGTACGGAATAATATTGCTATTCACAGACGGCCCGACGGTAGACGACCCGCAAGTCGAGTGTGGGGGGGCGCCGAGAGTTTTGCTGCTGAGCCATGGGGGCACACGTACGTGTCGGTCAGCGTAATGAGCGTGTGCGTATGGCAATCTTATGGTCGCTCTATGTGGAGAGAGTCTGTAATTACTGTCCATTTCGAGAAGCGTTTTAAATTCTACAGTAGCGAAATTTTACTATGTGGACCACGCCGCGAGTCAAGATCTTAAGGAGTGTCGAAGAATGCAGGAGGACTGTCTTGAGTCTCTTGACATTTGGGAAACCAAACCAGAAAAAATAAGATTCCTGATCCTGGTGAACAATACCTTAGAACAGTTAGTACAGAATGTGCCAGCTATTTTAGAGCTCTGAAAGTTTGGGGGTGGGTGGGTGGCATCCAGCAACAACCCGGTTCAGAGCCTTCTTTCGTAGCGTTAGTCCGGCGCCAAAGGATGGTGCTCACTTCGGACGACTCTCTGTCTGACGTAGCTGGCCACGCTGGCGTGGCTGGCTAGGGTCACTACTATGGCTGATTAGTGCCTGACCAAGACGGGCGGTATCTCAGTTTCTTTCCAATACGGGAAGCTAGGTACCTAATAGCTAGCAGCCAAAAAGTCCTCGCAGGGCTGACTGACATGGGCGAGGCATGTCGTAAAAAACTGTCCGAGTTTGTCTCTTCGGTGGGTTAGGTCTTGGCCTAACCCCGCGGGTATAGTATGCAGACCTCTTGGAGATCGTTGACCAAGAAGGTTTGAAATGCGAAACTAGCTGAAGCCTCCCTGTCGACGACGATCAACATGTGATGCCGAAAATGTTGACTTCACCTCTCTTGAGAATTACCTCTCCTCAAAGAACTCTTGAGGATTGTACAAGACCTCCTCCCGTCTTAAACGCTGTAAAATCAGCCTCTCAGGTGACACATCGTGAGGATCAGACGACTTGTCGGGTTACAACGTGCCAAGCGTTCAGTGGGTGACCCAACAGGAATAGCTTAATAACAGACCTCGGCTTCCTGTATTCTTGTATGTACTGTACTATGAAGTGATCCTGTAGAGAACCGTGGCACCATAATCACTGGGTTGGATATTGATTTGGAAAGCGAAGCCCCGACAGATGGTCAAGGGGGACGAAGCTTGATACCGGAGAAACGGAAGCTCCTATTTGCTCGTTTAATCCCTCAAAGGCACAAGCCACATATGGAGAGTTGCTCTCAGTTTGTTTTTCTCTGGTTGTTCTCAGCGGAGAGCGCGCTGAGAGCGACCAATGATGCAAGCTTGTCAAGAATATAGCTAAACTGTCAGCACACAATTTGCCAGCATTCATAGTTTTATTCAGTATCTTGCCAGTATAACCAGCTTTGAATGAATCTTTCTTTGGCATGTTAACCTATTGCTATGTCAGTTTGAGATAGTCTTGATCTCCAATTCTCCATCATGATTTGGTCGCCCCTGATCTAGGTAAACAAGCGTGCCACCCACAGATGATTAGTGCCTAGGTATCAGAAGCATTGACGAGTAGTAAACGCCGGAAGTTTATGGCAACAATGCAGATGATTAGCATATGATCTTGGACTAGTTCTGTAGCCTACGGAGCTATTGGCTGCTCACGCTCGAAAAAGGGGGAGACCGTATATCTTGAGATCTCAAAATCTCCAAATATCTTTTAGGCCGAGCCCGAGTTCAAGGAGAGAGATCGTCTGAGAAGCGGGGGAGAGGGGGGATCAATAGCAAAAAAGAACACATCATATTCACATGAATTCGCCATATGAGCCATGTCGCAAGACGGTCCAGACCAGTCCATCTCGGTGGAACACATCCAGGTACACATCCAGGAACACATCCAGGAACACAACGTGGTTTGTGTTCATGCAGATCATCCCCGGACACCGAGAGCGACGGCGGCCATTGGTTATTCGCTTAATGCAACCCAATACTTCCAGTCGTGGTGATACCGTCAGACCGAGGCGGGCAGTTTATCAAGACCGACATCGCGCGCAGTTGGAGAAGGCACGCCGGCAAGCCTGACTGCGACGGGCAAGGGTGCGAGGTGTTTATTCAGCTGCCTTTCTAACCGATGAGAAGGGCATATGTGACAGTGCGACACACTAAGGACGAGGCAATCAGAAGCAACCATGATACATATCTGTATTTTCATATACTATACACCGACAATATAGACCGACAATGCAGACCGACACCTAAACTCCATATGGGTTGGCGTGAGCAACGCCAAGGTATCCTAAACCCCCTCGTTCATATGCAAACCGCCTCGTCCGTTTCGTACGTGCCTCGGCCTCTCTAGTCTCGGCTTTGTTCATCTACGTCGTAAAGTTTTCCATCGACCGGCTCCGTTGGGGCGTCAGAAGCCGGATTCATCCGCGACTGCTCCTAGCAGACCTCCAGTGGACCGATCGACTCTGTCAATCTCCTCCTCTTCTCGGGACTCAAAGATGGAGTGTTGTTACGGGCTGGTGACGGGTCCTCTTCTACCTCAACCTCGAAGCTGTTGATCAAAACTTCCGCCAACGCCTCCCTGCTGGCAGTTCTCCTCCTCTTCAAGGAGGGGTAAGACATCTGAGGTGTCCGGGCAATGAGAGGATCTTGGAGAGATACAACATCGGGACTGCTGTCCAGAATGTCGTCGGCGATTCCGCGACCTAGTGCTTTCCCAAGACGCTCTCGTAGACCAAGAAGCGGCCACATCGGAACCCGTGTGTACTCGATCTTGATGCCATCGCCTGCTTCCCCGTGCTCGGACCCGGCAAACTGGTGAGGTCGGGCAAAGCGATTGAGGAATGTAGATGTAACGACGGCACTGTACACGAGGAACTCCTGCTTGTCACCGTCGAACGTGAGAAGTTGAACTCGTACGTCATCGAAGTCTGACGGTATCTCGACAGTCTTCCCGCACCGACGTCGACGATTTTTTTTCCGAGACGACAGCTGAGAGTGAGAAGGGGAGGAGGACCGATAGAAACGGGCCTGTGCCATTCCGAGGAGAATGCCGAGGTATATCGAGTCATGCTCAGCATCCGAGGGCATGAGCAACTTTGACCTTAGCTTCTGGAGCTCGGAGACGGGACTGTTCATATTGTCATCTGGGCCACGAACTACCCGGTAGAGATGTTGTCGCAAGTCTGCCAGTTGGGCCCTATTCACATATGCAAGCATAGGGTAACTTGGCGAGGATTGGCTCGACGTGCTGCTGCTCGAGGGTATCCTGCCGAAGGAAGTGGCCGGCTTTGTTGAGATCGAGTTGAAGGACGCACCGGCGCAATCGGGGCTTTTCCAGAGAAGAGGTAAATAAATTGCCTTGCGGAACATGCGATCGCCGAAGCACAGGTTAAGCTCTGCCGAGACCTGAGGTTGGGCCAGGGATGTTGGGAACAAGCTGGACATGACTCCTTTGATGGCGTCACATTGCCCGTGGTATGGCGTGTGAGCCGAGCAGAATAGGTTGAGCTTGAGTGTCACATCCATAGCCAGATCGGAGGGCTCCGAATGAGCATGAACGAGCAGGTCGGGAACAGGTGTGGTTACTGGAGCGCACTCCTCCCATTTCGTGCCCAGGACTTTGGCATGCTGATCGGTCCAGCACGGGAGAGGAACGAACAGGGACTCCCCGGCATGGTCGTGCATGATATCGTAGAGCGAGCCCGGCTCGGGTCGAATTATTCGCCATCTGCGACTGTCATGATTCTTATTCTCGGGCATGCTGTCCTGTGTTTTCAGGGTGCCAAGGATACTGCGTTGCGACAAGCTAGGCCTGTCGCGCGTCGTAGACATATCGACAATCGTGCGGAGCTGTTCTAGGAAAGCGCCAGGAAAGAAAGACCTACACTCTGAGCGTTAGAAAGGGGGTGTCATCAACTAAAGAGGCCGGGCTTTTGGAAATCCAATACGTACTCAACAATAAGCATGGGCGCCACCAGGGCCTCCAGGAACGGAGGATTGTGGTTTGCGTGAACGATGTGTGCCGCCCAGGCTGTGTCGGGTGTCAGGTTCGGGTCAGGACGCGAATATTGCGCCTAGGATTTGAAGCGTGCGCGACGCGATAATTCAAGTATCAAGGTGAAAGTAATAAGTCATTTGGCTCAGAAAGACAGCAGTAGACTTCGGGACAAGAGAATTGTGAATGCGTGAAGAAGGAAGGCGAAATATGGTGACTGGGTCGCGCCCTGCTGTTACGAGGGCGGGAGACCAGGGCGGTAAAAACATGACGGGGGGGATGGAGGGGTGAGGGGAGGGCGCAGCGCGTAGGTATGCGCCACGTCAAGGCAACGCGGAGTCCGAACGCGGTCACGTGGTCTAGGCATCAGTGTAAGACCCACTCCTCTACCCGACTTTAACCGTTTAAGGTGTCGTGGGGCGCGTGGCTGTTTCTCGGTGGCTGAAGCTCTCGCTTAGTAAACCTGCAGCCTTGGATATCAGGCCACGAGTCTCCCTTTCTCCTCTACTCTTGTATTGGGAGGTGACCCCGCCAAGGCTGACAACCTCTGGTACCTCGAGATTCAATCACGTATCCGACTTTGAAACCAACCGACGGCTCCCGTAGGAGCTCCCATCACAATGCCAGTAAGTGATTGATCATCGAGGGACAATTGCTGAGGATTTTTTTCTGCCCCTGCCCCTTCCCCTCTCCTTCGCCTAGCTTGGTCAATGCTCTCTCGAGCCATATCTGTGAAGCTGGGAAACTGACAGCTATCTCGACAGGCATACAACTCCGTATTCAATGGCGATCCCAACACGCCGCATCTCATAGGGAACTTCCCTCTACTCCCTCTTCGGACCAAAACCCGAGGTCCTGCGTACACGCTTCCGTTCCCGTCTCCTCCTCTCCCCGCCAACGAGTCCCCGGATCCCGACAGCGAGAGCTATGACATACTGGACGAGGTACTCGCTCTGTTCCGGGCGAACACCTTCTTCCGCAACTTCGAAATCCAGGGGCCAGCCGACCGACTTCTTGTCTATGGCATATGGTTCGTGAGCGACTGCCTCTCGAAGATCAAGCCAAATGCTGGAGTTCGAGACGCTACCAAGGACGTCACGAATCTAGCCTTGGACTTGAACTTCGCGATCCCTGGTGACCCGGGCTGGCCCCTCAATCAGGTATGCCAAAGCTTTTACGTGATATTATGTAGTGATGCTGCTAGAATATAGCTGACAAGTCTCGATGCAGATGTACGAGCCCCCACGTGACAGACAAGAGGCGGAACAGCTCCGGCAATACATGTCTCAAGTACGACAAGAGCTTGCGTCGCGGTTATTGGCGAGAGTCTACGAGGAAGGCGGCGACGGCAAACCGAGCAAATGGTGGCTGAGCTTCACGAAGAGGAAGTTCATGGGCAAGGGCCTTTGAGGTGGAAGTTCACATGGGCGTGACGTACCCATGTGGGTCTGTGTTGGTATGGCGGACGATAACACGCGAAATTCCCGACATGGTAGAGACACTGCATATCATAAACGGCCAAAAGCAATGGGGTTCTTATTGTGCAAGCTGGCAAGGTACTCTTTACACACTTCGAGGTCATGAATTCAGTGTGACGCCTTCCGCTGATATACTAGCCCTCTCGTTCCTATGGAGTGTCCGGCGTATCGGCCGTTTCCGAGTCACCGCCGGTATAAATGTTAATCTTCCTCTTCTTGAACTTGCCTCGGGCTTCGACCCTGCCCTCCGCTGGCTTTGCCCGCCATCCGGTAAATACGAAGCCTTCAGCGCCACCCTTTGCCGTCATCACAGGATGCGTGCGACCCGGTAGAACCTGCCAATTCCTCGCGCGGCTTGTCTGGATAGACGTGCCAAGGAGCAGGGTCGGATTGAGCGGAAATTCAGGTGTTCCTTTCCACCGTTCCAACTCTTCGCTAGACATGTTGGCCGCCTCGGATCCTGCCTGACCGCTGGTCCAAGCTGCTCGCCTAGAAACACTAAAACAGTCGGCCAGCTTGGTGAGGGGTTCTAGGGTTGCCGAATAGATTGCAACAGCTGCCCCTCCCGCTAGTAGAGGCAAGGTGTGGCGTAATATGCTAACAGGATCCATGGTACTGGCGCATACCAGCCCCGAGAAATTCCCAGCACGAGCAGAGTCGGCCGCATGTCGGACCCGTGCGTACCGCCTTCGTTTCCTGTGAAAGTTTCCTCGACGACTCGACTTCCACGAGGCAAGCTGCTCGGTAGTTGCAGTAGGAGGGGGGGTCGAATATGTGGTATCAACCTCGGGCTTCAGTAGCTGGAGCCATGACAGTGTTAGGAGATTGGTCACGAGAGGGTGTGGCGGTGGGTTTGGATTGGTCGAATCGTATCCGTAGTATGTGAGGAATGACAGATTCGGCTGATTCGCGGCGTGGATGAGAGTAAGGGTATTAGATTGCGAGTAGGGGACGTGGAAATCCGAGGTCAGTGGGTGTTTGGAGCGTCGTAAATGGGGACCAGAAGCCTCTTCGGCGCCCTGGTCTCTTGCCGTAGAAACCGCTTCGGCGTCGACAGCTCCTGGGGCAGTCGAATCAAGATTTTCCTTCTCTTGGCGTTCCTCCTCTTTAGGGTACAAGATACCCATCCTCTCGGCCATAGCAGCAACGAGCAGACCAGACACATCATCAATCACCATCCATCGTCCCTTCATAAGAGAGTCGTCCAGCTCTGGGACAACCTCCTGGCCTTGGTCATTCGTTGCCTCGGGATCTTTCAAAAAATAATCCTCGCCAGTATAGCGAACGTTGCCCCAGCAGCCCACAAGAGCGAGCATCTCAGCTCTCATGTCCAGAATCTTGCTCGAGTCTCGGTCGTCCAATTGGTGCTTGGCAAACTGCGCCACGTCGAGCGGCAGTACTTGGAAGCGCCGGATGTACTTCTTGGTCTTTAGGAGCTTGTATTTCGCCAAGCTGAAGGCCGTTTTTTGGTCAATTGCCATGTGCGATAGCATGAGCTTTGTGATGAGATCTTTCCCGGCGTCCGCTCCATCCCGTTTCAGCTCCTCAATCTCGTCCATCGTCAGCGTCTGTCGCGCATTCTCGTCAATCGTTTCGGTCATGGAAGTCGCCACGACATTGCCACTGTCTTCATCCACTAGTTGGTACTCGACACCATCCGTTGCCGTTATTATCTTGTCGTCCCCTTGGGCCTGGCCCGTTTCCTCGGCGATCACGTCGGCATGGAGTTCGGACGCAGGCACAACACGCAGCCGAGAGGAGCTATCGCCGGGAAGCTTATCGAGGAGCTCGTAGGTAAGGTGGTAAGGTCTCTGTATTATCAGGTTACTGGAGAAAGAGCCGTACTTTCCCAGTGATATTGTTCTGAGAGGTGCATTGCATGTCAGTTGGATCGAGCAGGGCGCGCGCATCGCCGGGGCATGAGGTACAAGAGGGGCAGGGCCAAGGAGGTCTTACGTATTAGGGACGACCTGTAGCAATTTCGTCGAGCCTGATGGCAGCTTCAAGTTTACCCATTCATTGGGCTGAATAAGGGAATACATATTGGCGCAAGGTCCCCAAGAGGTCTCGCTGTCGATCAAGCTCTGTCATGTGGAAGCAAATCTGCAAGGCTGAGAATTCCAAAGCAAAGCAAAAAAAAAAAAGTATTGGCCCGTGGCAAGCTAGAGAGACAAAATGTGGGGGTGGGGTCGATTGTCTTGAACCTCTGTGAACGCGCTTGTGATTGGGTCAAGTACTGTAAGGTACTGTACCTTGTGTACTTCCGTACCTACAAGTGCCTATGTCATTGACATTTTAGGCATTCTCCTACTGTAGGCACCTACGGGGCTACCTTGCCTTAGCGTGTTTAGGAATTGACAAAGGTGACTTCGACATCCATTTCCTACCCTGCCAAGCCTGTCACGCCTGCCTATTAGGAACTTTTCCATTGTGATCTGGCCAGACCCAACTATTACTGCCTTGTTACGATCTTTCATGCTAGCAGCACAGCTGCTTACTCAATCTCGAGATGAACATCTAAGTCAAGACTACCACAACATCCACCAATTAACTCTTCACGTCAATCCCCGATACCGACTCTGGATTAGGGAACTTTAGATGGAAGGGGCAATGGAGCCAAGACAAGGAGGTACGAACAGTGCAGGAGAGCTAAGATTCCGGTTCCAGAGATTGCTCTCTTTTCGATTTCTCTAGATCAAGTCTCAGCAAAGCAGCCTACCCGCGGGTAAATTACTTGGGAAAAATGGCGGCAGTCATGATGAGCAGCACACCTATCACTAGAGAGAGCAATACCCCGGATTAACGGCTATTTGTCTAGGATCAGTACCGGCGATATCTCCCGCCAACGTGTCCCGACGATATTTCCAAGGAACTCAGTCCTATAGGAGGCAACTTTTTAAAGTAAATAATCCCCGATCGCATAAGTCCCGCCAAGAAATGCGGCGTTCCTAGATCTCCGAGCTGCAAGGCCATATAGATATAGTTTCTAGCCGGGACGGCAATGTGAAATAGCGAATGAGCCTCACCGTTGCCAAGATCGTATGACCTTGAGCTAGATGTAAGATCCAGGCGCCTGCTGCCGATGCAATTTATGACCATTTTTATGGTGGCGTCCCTGGTGGGCATCTGCGGGATATCTTATGCCACTTGACGTTCCAAATTTGTGACCGGTTGGCTTGGTGTGCACGCGAGTGAGGCGGAACGTAGCCAACGACCTTTCTCAGCTTCTCACGCAGCAGCTTTCGCATCGACTTTGTCATCTCTTCAGCCTTTCAGGCCAAATCTCTTCCTCTTGGCATGGTACTCTGTTCTACCCAAATTTGGTCTTTGGTACAGAACTCGCTGGTAGCACTGTTACTCTCACCAAGTCACAATGGTTCGACGCATGGGGTCCGGCTTCATCCCGTTCGCTGGTCATGTCTGGGCAGCTATTCTCCAGGATGACAATATCCAAGAGGTTATCGGCTGGTATCGCAACTCCCACCAGTCATTCGGCCGCAGAGCCCAGCAGTATCTGCTGGAAAAGGTCCCAATAGTTAGCTGGCTACCCAGATACACGCCAAGCTGGCTGGTCAATGACATTGTAGCCGGGTTGACCATTGGAGTTCTGCTAGTGCCGCAGAGCTTGGCGTATGCCAACATCGCCAAGCTCCCGGGGGCATATGGCCTCCTCTCTAGCTGGCTACCAATGCTTATATATGCTATAATGGGAACATCCAAGGGTACGAGAATACCGACCAAGGCCACAAGTGTTGCGGTTGGCTAACATATCTCTCCATGCAGACGTGCAAACTGGGCCTGTCGCGATCAACGCACTTCTTACTGCAGGAATCGTCACCAGCCTCCGGGATAAAGGCCACACGGCCCCAGAGATTGCCGCTGCAGTATCCTTCATGTGCGGAGTCTATGGGATCGCAGTTGGGCTGTTCAAGCTGGGGTTTCTCTTGGATTTCGTTTCCGCCCCAGCGCTCGCAGGCTACATTTCCGCGGCCGGCCTGACCATCTGCCTCCAGCAAATTCCTAACTTTTTCGCGCAGGGAGAGGTGGGACACGAAACCGCGGATATCATCTACAATATATTTTCCAAGCTACCCCAGGCCAAATGGCGCGACTTCTTGATCGGCCTCACGGGGCTCCTGTCGCTGGCGGCCTTGCAGTGGATGGGTCAGACATGGGGCAAGAAGTACAGATCCATCTGGTTCCTTTCAATTTCTAGAAATGCTATCGTTATCATCTTGTTCACCGGGATCAGCTATGCCCTGAACAAGGATCAGCCGGATAGGCCCTTGTTTGCCATTTCCAAGACTACAGGGGCAGTCATCGGCACGCCTTCCATGCCATCCTCGAGCCTCCTGGGCGAGGTTGCAGGCGGTGCTATCACGGTTTTCATCGCTGCCGCTCTTGAACACTTGGCCATCGGGAAAGCCCTGGGCCGACGACACGGATACGAAATTGACAAGAGCCAAGAGCTTCTTTTCGTGGGAGTTGCAAACTTTGCGAACAGCTTCTTTTCGTCTATGCCGGTCACTGGGGGTTTCTCCAGGTAAGAATAATATGTCCTTCGTAACTTTCTTAGAGAGACTTTGTACTTATTTAAAATAGGACCGCAGTCAATAGCGAGTCGGGAGTAAAAAGCCCCCTGGGCGGGCTTGTCACCAGTGCGTGCGTGCTTGTTAGTATCTACAAACTGGCCGGCACCTTTTACTGGATTCCCAAGGCCACTCTCTCCGCGATCATCGTATCTGCCGTGTGGGCTATCATCGTCCCGCCAAGGGTCTTTTATCAGTACTGGAAAACTTCCTTCGCCGACTTCGTAGCGAGCATGGTATCCTTCTGGGTTACCCTATTCGTTTCGGTCGAGATGGGCATTGCAGCTGCCGTGGGGTACAATGTCATCTATGTCCTCTTTCGCATGGCCTTTACTGGCGTAACTTATGTCGGTGTCTTGAACACCAGCAGCGTACACGCCGACCTGCCAGCTCACCTGACGGTTCTCGAGGGAGAGGAGACTATCACCCTGAGATTTCGTATCGGAGAGTCCATCCTCTTCGCAAATGCTTATCGGATCAAAGATGAGATTATCAGCCATGTCAAATCCGAGACCAAGGGTGCCCCCAAAGCAGATGTTCCCGAGACCGACAGACTCTGGAACCAGCCGCGCAGGAGAACCGAATGGGCGGAAGACCGGGAGGATGTAGACCAGCGGCCTTTACTGCGCCAGGTGACTCTTGATATGACCGCAGTCAACCATGTCGATGCCACCGGGATAGAGGCATTGCTGGACTTGAAGCGTGAGCTGCGCGATTACGCCGGCCACAGCGCGATGGTGTTTGTCGGCCTGAACGATGCCGTCGAGAGACGATTCAAGCGAGCCAGTTGGACGCTGGAAAAGATGATGGGCCCGGGCAATGGCGAATTGGCATCCGGCCACATTCAACCATCTCCCTCTGGCCTACTTGGGGGAAATTCGAAGGATGAGCTCAGCAAGATAGAGATGACTACTATAGAACACGTCGGAAGTCCCAGTAGCGGGGAGGAGGAAGAGGAGATCCGCAGCACGCGTTCCTAGAAAAGTCCAAATCGGTGCTCGTTTGCAAATAGAGCAATATACCTGGCGTCTAGTGAGCCCTTCTTCTTCCCTTCTCTTTCCTTTTCATCTGTTGGTTACTTCGGCAACATCCCAAGGGGGATCGATTGCTCCTTGAATTTTGAATCCAACTATCAACGTGTAAATTGATACATTAGACTCGGATACTGGACTGCGAGCAAGCAAAAGTAATAGAGCAGGATATCTTGGTCTTTGTGAACCATAGGACCTAATGATCCGGACCCTTAGCACCCATCGAGTGAAGAGTCATATCGGATCACTCTTAGTGGTTGATTTTGGTGCATTGGCGAGTCGCCCCATCTAATTAATCCCGCCAAACCAGGGGTTCCTGTGTGCTATCCTCTGCGGGTTCGGCATAGACCCACTAACACCGACGCAGCGGCCGCGCGTTGAGGGGATACTGTCGGGGGCCCAGAGAGTAGAACTAGCATGACGTTTTAAGAAGCTGGACGCGCCATCGCGTCACTGCTTGACGTGACGACTATGACTCCTCATCCGATACCTTGCACCTCCACCTCAATGCGCACGGCTACCCCAAGGATATAAGCGAGCAGCATAAGTAGGCTGAGATGACAAAACGATCTAGTTTTATAAACTCTCCGATTCCTTTGCGGTGCCTCAAACCTTCCAGGCTTAGCACACCGCATAGGTAAACTAATTGAGATGTCCGTCTCAAACACCAATCTTTGCCAGGATGGCTGGTTTGGGCCGATAGTCCCAGATAGAGGTTGTCGCGGAGGGTTCGACTTTACAGGTTAATTTATTCACCTCCTGGAATTCCGAGCAAGTATGCTAATTGCTCATTCGTGTTTGCAGTTTTGTTTGAGAACACAATTCTGGACATAGTCCCAGCCTCCCTCTTTCTCCTATTAGCCCCCTTCCGCATATACCAATTAGTACGGCGCCGTTCTTGCGTTCGTACTTCGTTACTGTATCATGTTAAGCTGGTATGGTTCATCTCACCTACCGTCTCCGTGACTGTAATTCTGACGACAGCAAAGGTCACTGCGGTCGCCTTTTTTGTATTGCAAGTTCTTATCCTCGGTCTGGGTTCGACCCCGAAAGAGAGGTCAGCCACATCGATCGCGGCTCACGTACTTGACGTCCTAGCTGCGGTGGCCGTCGCGGTGTTGACGCATTTTGAGCATATCAAATCCATCCGCCCGTCCTTTCTGATCTCGTTTTATCTGGCCAGCACCGCACTGCTCGACACTGCAAGGGTCCGCACGGCTTGGCTGTTGCCGAGTAACTCGGCTGCAGCCACTGCCCTGACAGTCTCCCTTGCTGTCAAGGTTTTGCTGGTTGGGCTGGAGACGACGGAGAAAAGGCAATGGTTATCAGTGCCAGAGAAGGGAATTTCTCTCGAAAGTACCAGCGGTCCGTTCAACCGAGGCTTTTTTGTTTGGTTGAACAACCTGCTTCGCAGAGGTTACTCGTCTTTTCTCACCCCGGATGCGCTTCCTATCAGTCATGAAGGGTTGAAATCCGCAGCACTAGCTGAGAGATTCCAATATGCTTGGGATCATGGTAAGTCTTCAATTTTCTTTTCCTTTTCTCTTCCTTTCATCAGCGTCTACCCGTGGTTTGCTTTTTGATACCACTAATTAGTGACCATGGTCGGCGAGTCCTGACGAGTTGTGCAGCCAAGAAAGATCACAAGTACGCCCTGTTTTGGGCCATTGTCAAGTGCCTTAGATGGGAGGTTGCCGGGCTCGCCCTCCCGAGGCTGTGTCTGGTGGCGCTTAGCATGGCTCAACCGTTCATGATCAGCAGAGCGGTGGCGGTCCTTCAGCTCCCAGACCCATTTTCCCTAGATATGGGGTACGGGTTGATTGGTGCTTTCGCCCTCGTCTTTATAGGCAGCGCCCTCATGAAGGCAGCTTACGAACACTTGGGCTATCGCGCCACAACCATGATACGTGGTGGGATGATAGCTGTAGTCTATCAGAAGATGATGGATCTGCCCTCGGGAAGCGTGAGCGAATCCAGCGCCATGTCTCTGATGGGGTCGGACATTGAAGCACTGGCGGAGTACTTCCATGCTACAATCTGCGATACTTGGGCAAATATACTTCAACTTGGCCTCGCAACTTGGCTACTGTACACCCAAATGGGGGCTGTATGCGTGGCTCCTATCATAGTGGCTATAGGTATGATCGGTCACAACAAGCTTCATGCGGCGGTCAGTGGAACTGATTTGGGATCTCTCCAGCTTTCACCACCGTCTCATTCACCATGGGCAGCTCGATGTCGAAAAGACAAAAATTATGGCTTGAGGCCACACAGAAGCGCATTAATTTCACAACAGAGACCCTGGTGGCCATTAAGAATGTCAAGATGCTTGGTCTCGCCGAGGCAATGGAGAAAATGATCGGGGACGAGCGTCGAGACGAGCTTGAAATATCCAAGGGATACCGGCGTCTTCAAACCCTACGAATAAACGTTGGTATGGTTACCACAATACTTCCAATCTGCACATACTGGCCGGTTGACTGAAGCTGACTATTGTACAATAGTTAATTTGCCTTCGATACTTGGTCAGCTCGTTGCCTTTGGTACTTATGCAGTGGTTGCAAAGGTCCAAGGGTCGGGAAATCTCTCCGTCGTTCAAGTCGTAGCCTCCCTTTCGCTCATTAATCTACTCATCGACCCTCTCCAGAGCCTCCTATACGCTATTCCAGACACCTTCTCCTCTCTTGGTTGTCTGAGTAGAATTCAAGACTTCCTCCGACAGCATCCACGCCAGGGTAGGTGAATCCCAGCCGATTCTAATGGGACCCGAGCTAATAGGGGCCACTTACTTTACAAATAGAGCAGAGACTGTTTGGCAGCGCAGAGTCTGCTCGAACCAGTTTTGAGCAGGGATCTGCAATCGAACTCTCGACTCAAAATCCGGCGCCTTCAAAGGTAGACTCTCCTGGAACCGGAGACGTAGTAGTCCGTTTGGACAGAGCCCGATTTGGTCGTTCCACCGGCGACCCGATGTCCTCGAATATTTCTGACGGAGCCGGGATCAGCTTGGCCATCAAAGATTCACCTAGCGGGTCGCTCACTATCGTCGTTGGCCCTGTAGGAGGAGGAAAGTCTACGTTCTTGAAAGGCCTAGCGGGTGAGGCTCCTCTGGCCAGCGGCCAAATGTTCATCAGATATCCCACGATGTCCATCTGCGAGCAGACTACCTGGCTGGCCAACGCATCGATCCGCGAAAACATCGTGGGAGAGAGCCCACCTGATGATGACGAATGGTACAAGGCTGTGGTGAAAGCTTGTGCGCTGGAGCCGGACCTGGCGAGGCTACCCCAAGGCGACTCTACCATTGTCGGCAGCAAGGGCATAAGGTTGAGTGGCGGGCAGAAGCAGCGAATTGTTAGTTCAAGTTTAAACCTCTACACAGTTACCATGAGCAGCCAAACGAGGGGAAATGCTAACGACAGTGCCAAGGCAATTGCGCGATCAGTCTACTCCCGAAACAAGGTCGCTTGCTTCGATGATGTTCTCAGCGGCCTAGATAACAACACGAACAAGGCAGTTTTCGACGGCGTGTTCGGGCCGAGAGGTCTTCTAAGACGCATTGGTTGTACTGCGTTCCTCGCCACAAACAGCGGTATGACCTCTAAAACTAACTGATCAGGGTCTGGCTGGAGGAGGAAGCTAACTATGACAAAGTCCACCATATGCCAAACGCAGATCTTGTCCTTGTCCTAGCCGACGGCTGCCGCATTGTCGAGCAAGGGCCTTTCGTTAAACTTCGTACGGCCGGTGGTTATATACAAAATCTTCAAATCGAGGAGTATTCTTCCGACGACGCCAATAACGCCGACGACAGCACTGTTTCTTCCGTGCCGACGACGCCGCCGGCGGACATCCAAGCCATCGAGGAAAACAATAATGAGCGCCAGACGGCTGATCTCTCAGTCTACAAATACTATTTTGCGGCACTTGGTTGGCCCAAGATTGCTCTGCTCATCGCATTCCTTGTGGTAAACTCTGGCTTTGACTCATTCAGGTGTCCGTACTAGCCCATCTTCTATTCAGAGGCAACCCTCAACCCAGCTGTATCACTGACGCATCTCAGACGTGTGGCTCACTCTGTGGGCCGATAGCGACGACAGTGCTTCGAGTTCCCGACTAGGTTACTGGCTTGGAATCTACGCTGCTCTCGCTCTCGTCGAGGGCATTGCCCTCGCTCTGGCGACATTGTACGTCTCCTCGCCCCCACCCCGCCGTGCTCCGGTCGCTCATTAATCATTTGCTTGCAATAGTTGGACTTGGGTTGTCATTGTCCCCGCGGCTTCTAAGAATCTTCACACCGTCATCCTACACGCTGCTATGATGTATGTATCCTAAGTCCCGACCACTGATTTCCTGGCGGTCTCCGTGTTACTGACCAAAGCCGTGCCGCCCAGGGCGCCCATGTCATTCTTCTCCAACACAGAGACAGGCTTACTTGTGAATCGGTTCGTGGATGCCACTCTATTTGCCTCTAAGCACGTATCGGAGAATCCTGACGGGACTTGCAACATAGATTCAGCCAGGATATGCGACTTGTAGACATGGTCTTACCAAGAGGATTCATCGTCACGGGCTTCCGTAAGTCATTCTGCCGTGGCTAGCATTCGCCGACGAAATCACAGCTGTAGTACTGACCGACTACAACTTCTGGTAGAGGTATTCGGATCCCTCGGATACACTGCCATAGCAATCGCAGCGCTTCCATATTTGGCTGCCGCGCTGCCACTATTGCTCGGTGTCATGGTCTTGATCCAGCGCTTTTATATCCGCACTTCTCGCCAGTTGCGACTTCTCGAGTTAGCTACTATCTATGCGAGCCTTTTTTTTCGTGTCTCACTGATAACATCATAGGATCGAAACGAAAGCCCCTCTCTATTCGCATTTTATCGACTCTCTCGCGGGGCTTGCCACCATCCGCACCTTCAACTGGACCCCCTCCTACGCCGATAAGACGCTACGCCTCCTCGACACTGCACAGAGACCTTTCTATCTCCTACTCTGCGTCCAACGCTGGCTGGGGCTCGTTCTCAATCTCATCGTGGCTGCTTTAGCCGTATTGATGGTAGGGATTGCGCTAGCCGTACGGGACCGAGTCGATCCCGGGCTGCTCGGTGTGGCCCTCGTCATGATGACATCGCTTGGCCGAATGATCACCGACCTCATTCAGAGCTGGACGCTGCTGGAGATCAGTCTGGGTGCCATTGCGCGAATCAAGCACTTTTCCGAGGAAACCCCTACCGAGCTCGCGGAGACACCAGATGAGAAACACGAACCGAGCGAGACCTGGCCATCACGAGGCGCAGTAGAATTCAGGGACGTCTCTGTGGCTTACAACAAAGACGCGCAGCCTGTGCTGACGGACATTAACCTGTCTATCCAGCCAGGCGAGAAGATCGGGCTCTGCGGGAGGACAGGAAGGTATGTCTGCCACTTTCGTGCTATAGAAAGTCTTGCCGTGCGGGCGCTTACAAGGGTACTGTCTGTCCAGTGGGAAGAGTTCACTAGTTCTGTCGCTCCTGCGGCTTAATGAGGTGGCATCCGGCCAAATCACCTTGGACGACGAAGACATCACCACCATCCCGACAGATTTGATCCGGCGACGGGTCAGCTGCCTCAGCCAGGAACCTTTCATCTTCACGGCCTCCATCAGACACAATCTGGATCCGTACGGCGACGCGACCGATGCAGAAATCGTCTCTGCGCTCGTGCAAGTTGGCCTTTGGTCCGTCTTGTGTGATGCGCTCAGCACCGGAAGCGAGGCACAGGTGCTCAGTGCAGATCTGGGGGCCAGTTTGCTCTCCCATGGGCAGAGGCAGCTCTTCTCTCTAGGACGGGTGCTGCTGAAGAAGAGCAGCGTCTTGATTCTGGACGAACCGACAAGCAGGTCCGTACAGGATTTCTCCATCCCCTGACATGCGATAAACATTTCTCTGACGTGTATTTTAGCTTGGATACGGAGACAGACGCCAAGATCCAGAGCGTCATTCGGTCCCGCCTCGGTCACTGTACTGTACTTATGGTGGCCCACCGACTACATACGCTCTACGACTTTGACCGAGTGGCTGTCATCGATGCCGGCCGTGTGGCTGAGCTGGGAGCACCGCGCGAACTTCTTCGCAAGGAGGGGAGCATGTTTGCCGACTTGGCCATGAAGGACGCATCGCAGGGTGAGACGTAGAAGTGCGAAAGTGAGATGGAGGGCTAGAGGCTACACCATTGTCTGTTTCTCCATCTAGAACAGAAGAATTTAGCAAGATAAATCTATACTTGGACAAAATCACGCGCACGCTCTCTTTGAAGCTGTAAAATCCATCCGTAGTTGCCTGTATAGTCTCAGCCCATAAATCTGTCAACAAATCGACCCAGGAGTCCCTGGTCGACTCGCACCACCACGAACCGAATGACGACTCGTTTCTCGCCGGCTGCCGCCCGTTCGTCGTCCACGGGCGAGTCCTCGAGCACCGCCATCTCGACCTTCCACTTGGTATTCGTCCGCTCGCCAATCTCGTCCCACAGCTTCTGCAGGCTCTCCCCGTTGTGGTGGTACCGCCCCAGGCCGCGCTGGTGATGCACCATCGGGTCCAGCGGGGAATGATCCCCGATCTGCCTCCCGACGACCGTCTGCCGCTTCGCGCCGGGCTTGAAGAAGCGCACCATCCTCGCCCCGATGTCGACCTGGTCCTCCCACCCGAAGAGGTGGAAGAAGCTCGCCGCGTGGACGATGTTCAGCTTGCCGTCCAGGGCCATGAGCGCGGCGTCCTCGGGGTCGAGCATGTTGCCAGCCACGAACGTCCCTTGGAAGCTCCCGCGGTCCTTGAAGAGGTCGAACCCGAGGTCCATGAACTCGGGCCGCAGGTCGCAGCCGTACAGGTTCTCGGTCGGGGCGCCGTCGAACGCGAGCTGCCGCAGGACCTGCCCGAAGCAGCACGCGCAGTCGAGGAACTTCTCCCCGGACCGCACGCGCTCCAGGAGCTCTGGATACTGGGGCGTGCCGGGCAGATACAAGTCCAGGAAGCGCCAGCGACCGATGCAGCCGTAGGGAAAGATGGACCATGCTTTGTCGCGCTGCGCCGTGTCAGACTCACATGCATGACGGGGAGAAACGGGGGGAGCTACTCACGACAGCCTTGGCATGCGGTTCGATCTCGGGCTCCGGGATCTTGCTGTACTCCTCTAGCAGTTTCCACGCTCTCTGAAGTTGCACCTTGTTTGGTGGCGGGTTCTCCTCGAACCGGGCCTGGAAGCGAGGGTTGGTGAGGCGATCCTCGAGAGTATCCACCTCTGGCATGATTACGTCGTGGGAGAGATGGTTACGGGGGAAAAAAAAAAGAGAAAGGTTTCTGTCACCTCGAGTCGGTTGCTCACGGGTGTTGTGACGTTAAGACTGAGAGGAGCCCGGTCCGCTTGGCCGAGATTGATCGTTATCGTACAGTGTCGTATGTAAGACAACTATCTCTCTTGTGGGTCGCTCCTTGATATATAATCACCCAAGCACCCAAGTTACTAGATGATCCGCGTGGTGTTTGCCCGGGGGTCTCGCTCCGACGTCTGCGGAAACCACCACACCGGCGGCGGTAGGCCTGCGATATGTCGGGGTTCCTGCTGGTCGTCCGTCCGAGGGGGTGCAGGCAGGTCCAACGGGTAACTCGGCAAACGACTCCGGGTCGGCGCCGATTCGGCCACCCGGGAGCCAATCAAGAAGGAACCAGGACGTCACTTCGAAAGCGGTCCCCGATTTGAGAAGAATGGTGCAAAGATGCTACTGTGCTGAACGCATGATTTCAGAAGAGTTGTGTATCGCGTGCTCTTTGGTTTGCGCCCCCTGAATGGGTGGAAGAGGGCTGGGACTAGTACTTGCTTGGCCGCTCTCGGAGGCCGCATGTCGTCTTAGTTTCCTAGTTCCATATGCAGGCCGGTATCACAAGCGATATTCAAGCACGATGAGAGTATCCACTGTTCCGATGTACGCGAAAACCTCACAAAAATAAATGGGAAAGATGACTGCCAGTTTTTTAGTAAATTGATGAGCATATTTACGTATTCGGTGACTTTATCTAAGTAACTGGTGCGCATTCTTCGGTAGAAACATGGCTCTGGATCAGTGGAGCTGCCGGTTGGACCTAGTCTTGCTTGCGATCTCCATCGTTTGCGGATCCGGTCGATGGCTCCATGACCGGCTTCTCGACCTCTCCATGCTCTATGTCTGCCGTGCCATGCTCAAGACGTACCACAGGCAACGCAGTTTTGCGGCTCAGGATCTGGGTCCGGGAATTCGCGCCGGGGGGCAGCTCGCTCCTCGCTTTGTTTCCCCTCTTCCGGATCATTTCAGTGCTTGGTTTCAAGCCCATCGGGTCGTCGATGAACTCAACTCCGAGCAGCACGGCTGTCAGGGCGACGAAGCCAATCGCAATGAAGAGACCGCTGACTTCGAGGGCGATGAAAAAGGTGCTGCGAAATTTGAGGATGGATACGACGCCGGCGACGGTCGCAAGTACCAGGACTAGTAGGCCCGGCTGCCCTAGGAATGTGCACAGGATGGCTCCCCAGATGAGCGGCCAAAAGCCCTCGCGCGCGTAAAAGAACAGCTGCCACGCATTCAGGGGGAGTCTGGTCCAGTGTTCTTTGAGTATGTTCCCGAGGGCAATATGCTCCGCGTCGCCGCCCGATAAAAGCTTCCAGTACGCGATGACGAATGAGACGGTATTCAGCGCCCGCGCAAAGATGTACTCGATCGTCGCAAACACCCAGCATATGTACCCAACTTTGCTGACCTCCATCAAGCGCTCCAGGTAAGGAATTGCGGCGGGGGTATCCTTCAGCTGCTCGAGCGACTC
>FTLB01000213.1_pt2 | contig 25553 bp, 21 predicted proteins | sample 1658291 | NCBI WGS metagenome assembly FTLB01 (sample SAMEA3914812, study PRJEB12502) | metagenome | biome: forest; material: soil | place: Canada | collected 2011-07-07 | depth 0.1 m
TATCTTGAATTGCCAGAACCCTAGGTGCACTAGACATCAAGATCGATACACAGCCTCGGCTCCTCTCCAGGAAGGAATCGGAGGACCAGTTCCACTGGGGAAGCGTATGTTCTTGGTCCTGCTCCATTCTCGCAAGGTGCCAATCCAGTGCTCACGACCATAACCGCTATTCTTCACTCCTCCAAACGGCGTACCCAAGACGCCACGGAAGTAATTGTTGATCATGACGACACCAGCTTCGACCTGGCGCGCCACCCGCATTGCCCGAGAAAAGTCTTGCGAATAAATGCCCGAAAATAAACCATACTCTGACATATTAGCAATTCTCACCGCTTCTTCCTCCGTTTCGAATGATCCAACACAAAGCACTGGCCCAAAAATCTCTTCCGTCGCTATCGTCATCCCAGGCTTCACGTCCGTGAACAGTGTTGGCGGCACAAAATAACCATGGGCCAGTTCTTCAGCCAGCGGTAGAGATCCCTGCGCGGCTAGAGTGGCACCCTCTTTCTTGCCGAGTTCGATGTACTTCAGAACCTCTTGTCGTCGCTCGCGAGAGACCACTGGGCCAACATGCGTCTGGTCGTCTATGCCGTCGCCCGTCCGAAGATTCTTGACTGCGGCCGTCATCCTTCGGACGTATTCAGGATAAAGGCTGTGATGCACGAATATTCGTGAAGAGGCGGTGCAAGCTTCGCCTTTGTTAAAATAAGCACCGTCTATACTGTCCCGTATGACGAGGTCCAGGTCTGCGTCTTCAAAGATGATAAGCGCGTTTTTCCCACCCAGCTCCAGCACGGTTGGTGTGATAGATGCCGCGGCAGTTTGAGCAGCCTTGGAACCAGACAATGTTGAACCTGTCAATGATACCATCTTAACCAACGGGTGGTTTATTAAGGCTTGCGGCACTTCCGGCCCCAGACCCGGTACGACCTGTACAACATCCTGGGGGAGAACGTCCTGCAGGATCTCCACGATTCGCATAACTGTGAGCGGCGCCTGCTCTCCCGGTTTGAGTATCATGGTGTTTCCAGCAGCTAAGCACGGCGCCAGCTTGCCTCCGGTATGGATAGGAGGCCAATTGAACGGTAGGATACCGACACAGACACCGTGAGGCTCGTATACAATCGTCGAATATATGTTTCCTAGGTCAAAAAACTCGGACGGCAGTTTGTCTGCGATTGAACCAAAGTACTTGAACACCTGAACCAAGAAACCGACGTCGAAAGCTGCGTCTCTCCACGGCTTCCCATTCTCCAGACATAGAAGAATTGCCAGCTCCTCGGAGTGCTTTTGCAACTCATCCGATGCACGCAAGAGGTAGGCGCATCGCTCCTGGCGGGATTTCAGCCGCCAAGTCTTGTCGAAAGCTTCTTGTGATGCAATGATCGCTTGGTGTGCGGTATCGACGTTGCCGGCTTGGACGGTAGTTATCACTTTTCCGGTTGCTGGGTTCTCTACTGCGAAGCGTTGTGAGGTGTCGCTGCAGGACCAGCGAAATGTGGAAGTTTCCGCAAATGAACCCAGAATTCGACTCGCCTTCTCAGAGGCAGATGCAGAAGCCATGGTGATGGAGTAGATGTTTTTCGATTAGTTATGCCGGAGAGTGAATATAGGTAAGCAGAGAAATAATGCTGGTTTTAAACGCAGGTACGGGATCTTTCCCTTACAAACGCCATGGAATTGCCATTTCGCTTTTAACTATCGATTGTCCCTTCAGCCCAGCCCCGTTACAATGCTGCGACCATCCCGGAGCAGTAGACAACTTCCTTGTCGCATTACAGTAGCAAGAGTTTGGCATTGGAATCTACGAGCCGTGAGGTGAACATTACTCCGAGCCGCCAGTTTTCGTACATCAATCTCGGATGTAAAAAACATATTAGTTGGGCTGCAGCTTCGCTTCAGCAAGCAAAAATTGGTGCAGCCGATACCGGGTTCCACACTAGCCTAGAAAGACAGATTAGTTTAATATTTTCACTGTAAAACAGGTACAATTCATCTTGACGATTTACGCCGACCCGAATAAAAGCGTCTCTTAATGCGGTGGCTAAACCATGGTGGCGAGGATATGCAACCTCACATGTCTCGGCTCGGAGTTTCTAGCATACTACCTTCATCCCCGTTCCAACTTTGCTCTTTTCCGGCTCGGAGTGACATGATCTGATCGCTGTCTTGTGGCCCACAAAAGGCATCCGGAAAGGTTCTCTTGTCTCCTGTGCCGAAGCCATGCAGCTACGACACCGGCCGCGCAAGATTTGTCCTGCAACTCAGTTGGGATCTGTTCATCAGACACTGAACACCGGTAGGTCATTGTCAAACGGTGCATGCACCTATAACGATGTAGACTAGAATTCCAAAATCATGCCGGATTAAACCCGGGCTTTATGACAATGAGATAGATTGAGGATATTAAAGGACCCGAGTATCGGTAGGCTTAATTGCTGTCTGAAGCCAAATTGACCTCGGCCTCTTCAAGCTGCCTCAACTATCTGAGCAACCGTAGGACCGCATTTGTCCGCCGCATATAAGTTGGCCCCAATCGAAACTGCTAGCTACGCCCCGCCCAATACTAGCTGAGACCGTTTTAGTGCTCTCATGATGGAGTTTGTCGACATAGAAGCATTCTTGAAAAACTCATTCGATTTCCTCATTGTTGGGGGTGGTACGGCAGGATTAGCAGTCGCCGCTCGTCTCTCCGAAAACACAAAGTTCCAGGTTGGAGTTATCGAAGCAGGACTTTCGCGACTTGGAGATCCAAAAGTCGACAGACCCACAGGCGTGGGCTTGATGCTTGGGAACTCGGACTATGACTGGAACTTCCGAAGTATTCCGCAGGTCTGTGGCATAATTCCTTAACATTCCCCTGCCATCTCGCCAGGCTCCTATGGGAGCTAACATATGCCCTAGACCGGGAGCACTGGGCGAGTATACCACCTACCACGAGGGAAACTTCTGGGAGGCTCTAGTGGGATCAATTTCATGGCCTATGGACGACCATGCGCCACAGAAATTGATGACTGGAATGAGAAGCTAGGGATTGCAGGGTGGTCTTGGGCTGACCTGCTGCCCTACTTTCGGCGCAGTGAGAGACTTGAAGTGGCTCAAGATAAAATGGGGGATCAGGATCGACTGGAATGTCCACTAGATCCAGCTCTTCACGGCTTAGCAGGGCCTATTCATACTTCGATAGGTACGTGGCAAGCGCCATTCGAAAAGGTACTGCTTCCGGCCCTGGGCGAAATTTCTGGTCTTCCGCCACCTGTCGAGCCCTATGGAGGAAGCCACACAGGATTTTATCGATCTCTATTTACCACAGACCGAACAGGCAAGCCGACTCGGAGTTACGCTGCGAGCGGCTATCTCGCTCCTCTTATAGGAAGAACGAACCTAAAGATCATGACGAACACTGTCGTCTGCAACGTGATTCTCAAGAGGCAGGAGGATGGCTCATTGGTTGCAAAGGGTGTCAATCTACAAAACAACGGCAACTCGTACGCGGCTTTTGCAAACAAAGAGATTATTATCAGCGCCGGTTCAGTGAAAAGCCCTCAGATTCTCGAACTATCTGGAATAGGCGATCCTGCGATACTGAAAACGTCTAAGATTCACTGCTTGGTTCCGAACCGCAACGTAGGCAGCAACTTGCAAGAACATACCATGTCGGCGGTAGTTTATGAGCTAGCAAGTGGGAGCATCAGCACTGATTCCGTCTTCCTTGATCCTGGTCTGGCGAAGATACACGAGAGGCTCTATTTGGAATCACATTCAGGTATCTTCTCTGGGACTACCAGCCTCACCGGCTACGTACAGTATTCCTCTCTGGTCGATCAAAAGCAATACAAAGATACGATCGCATGTATCACAGAGCGAAGCGTTAGTTCTACGGGACAAGAGACTATCCCACATCAAAACGATCGGTTCCAAGAACAACAACGTCAAGCGATAGTGGCTCGCATGCGAGATCCGCAGTCTCCGGATATCCAGTTGATCGGGTTTCCAGCCAATTTTGATATCGCCCGCGGCCGCTCAGACTGCGGAAATCTCATAACTGGCCCGCCGAAAGGATGTGGCCCTTGTTACACCCTTATTGTTAGCAACATGTATCCTGTCTCCCGTGGTAGTGTCCACATTCGCTCGGCAGACCCCAATGATAGCCCGTCGATCGATCCAGGATTTTCATCGCATCCGGCAGACGTGCAGATTTTAAGTTCCGCAGTGGGCTTCGCTGACAGAGTCTTTCGGTCCTCCAACCTCAGAGCTCATGTTGCCAGACGCGTGGATCCACCCGAGGAGGTTGATCTTCAAGATCAGGACAACGCTCAACGATTCATTCGGGACCGAATCGCAACGTACCACCACATGCTAGGTACCTGCGCCATGGGTCAAGTCGTCGATGACCGCCTGAGGGTCAAGGGGGTCCATAGTCTGCGCGTGGTAGATGCCAGCGTACTTCCCATGCAAATTAGTGCAGCAATCGTGGCAACGGTGTACGCTGTTGCGGAGAAGGCGGCGAGCATGATTTTGGAAGATTACAAACCGAGATGAAATATATTTAATTTTTCTCTCTCAAATGTATAGTATCTTGTGTGACGGTATCATGCTATTGCCACAACTCGTAAACCCTGAGTAACCCCCCTCGGCACAATCTACCTCTCACCATTCATGCCACGTCGGGATCCACCATTAACCTTGAAACTGGACACAAAACAACGTCTCTAAGCTACCCAACTATTCTCGAATTCCTATCACTAGATTAGATGGGTTTTTTCGGTGGCTTATTAGTTAAGGTAGTGTCTATACCCCATATTTGGTGCTGCACCTATTGCAAGGTGGATTTCTATGGGCCCCGGAAAGCGACTGCCGGCTCAATGGCCAGGGCGGATGACTTACTCCGGGGACTAACCGAACGCTGACTACAAGTCAGACCATGATCGGTCAAGTACCTCGAGGTCGAAATGATCATAACTTGGGAGACAAAGCCACACGTTTCTGCAACGGGAAGATTCAATTCAGACATCTCCGAACCAAGACATTGGATACGTCCGCCAAGCAACTATGGCGCCACTACAGCTCAACTTTGCTTCCGCGCTCTACGACCGTATGGTGCCTCTGGCAACAGGGGAGGTCCAGCCGGCGGGGTTGAACGTCAACTTTATCGAGGTCCAGCACCCGCGAGATATCTTCGACCGCATGATTGCTAGTCGTGAGTTTGATGCCTCCGAGCTGTCAGCGTCGGAGTATATCACACGCTATGTCTCTGGCGACCGCTCTTTCGTGGCGATCCCTGTCTTTGCCTCCAGAGTCTTCCGTCACTCCTTTATCTGCGTCAACACCAACCTCGTCAAGGAGCCGAAGGACCTAAACGGCAAGCGTATTGGTGTGCAGTTGTACACTATGACCGCCGCCGTCTGGATTCGTGGTGTGCTCCAACACGAGTACGGTATCGACCTCTCGTCCATTGAGTGGGTCGAGGGCAAGATGGAGGGCCCTGGCTCGCATGGCAAGCCATCATCCTTGCCGCCTCTGAGTCCCGTGCGTATTACCCGGAACACGGATCCGAACCGCTCGCTCTCCGATTTACTTGAGGCAGGCGAGATCGCGGCCACTATTGGCGCTGACATCCCGGAATGCCTTGGCCGGGCTCCCCATGTACGCCGTCTCTTCCCCAACTTCGGGGAGGTCGAGAAGGACTACTACAAGCGCACCGGCATATTCCCCATCATGCATCTTGTCGCCATGCGGAGGGAGTACTACGAGGCGAATCGGTTTGCCGCTTCGTCCCTGTTTAATGCCCTCAATGATAGCAAGGAGATGGCCCGTAAACGCATGGAGTCTCTTGGCGCGCTAAGATACATGCTGCCTTGGTTGGGCCGGGATCTCGACGAAATTAAGGAAACGTTTGGCGGGGACTGCTGGCCGTACGGGATAGAGGAGAACAGGAAAACGCTGGAGGCTCTGGTACAGTTTCTTTACGAGCAAAACATGATCGAGCGAGTGGTCTCGATTGAGGAGCTATTCGCACCGGTTCGGAAGATCAATTTTCGAATTGGTTGAACAATCAACTATTGCAGCGGCAACTTGCACATATGGAAAGGAATTGTAACAGTGTTTCATGCATTTGCTCAGAATTTCTTCATGTGCGATAGAGATATCACTTCTCCGATAGCCTTGTACATGCTGTAATTTACTGTACTGTCGCACTGCTATCTGATTATATCCCGATGCGACAGCTGACGATGCGCTAAGTTCAAGGGACTGACCAGAAGAAATCCCGAACCGTGGCACATGGGCTAATTTCTAAGCCCGAGCTGTAATTAGTGCTCGTCCGCTGTAGACCAAACGCGGGGTCCCCGCATTCTCGCGCATTTAGGGTTCCGTGCTGGTCGTGGCGCCCCGGAATGCCACAGCCGGAGCAGCCCCTTTCTTAGCATCATCAACCCCACAAGCCAACCCGACGAGCCGGGACTGCGCTCCTTACTTCGAGAAGTCGAGATCTTGATAAAAGTGATAAAACCATTCGACAATGTCTGCTTCTTCGGGCCTCGATTTTCTGTGCCTCAGCGATCCACTCTAAGTATTCGAGTCTTTGGTCGCATCATATCCACATCTCTTTAGGATAGATTCTGCTTGTCCCCTCACGCAAGACTTCGCTCCACCATGGCGGCAAGTGGCAAAGCCATGTCCATCTCAGCGCATGTGGAGGAAGGCTCCCTCAACAAGGAGACCATTCCCGCCTTGAAGACCGGTCGTGACGGACTTCCCCTGGTCCCCCAACCGAGCGACCACAAAGATGATCCTCTGGTACGTCCACGCATTGCCACATGGCTGGCAAACAAAGACGTTTGGCTGTTGCTGACGGTGTCGCGCTGAAATCTAGAACTGGCCGCTGTGGTACAAATACTACGTTCTGACGCTGCTCTGCTTGCTGGCGTTTGTGGTGCAGTGTAAGTTATGATAACTCCATCTATGAACGCCATTGGAAGGACGCTGACTTGGAATCCCGCTCTACAGTTGGCGCAGGCATGGTCCCAGCAGCTTTTGGTCCTATCGCGACGGCCTATAAAGTGTCCAAACAGCAGGCTAGCTATTTGACAACTACCTATACCCTCCTCGGCGGCGTAACTCCTCTGCTCCTTACGCCTTATGTGAACCTGTACGGGAGGCGTCCGGCTTACCTGGTGAGCACAACTCCCTGTCGTACATTCCTGTGATTTGCCATTATAGAAGAACTGGTGACTAAACCGTGCCCTCGGCAGATCTTTACTCTGATTGCCATCGCCGCCAACATTGGATCCGGATTTGCGACAACCTACGCAACACAGATTTTATCACGATGCTTCGTCGGGGTTGGTGCAAGTGTCGCGCTTGCGATTGGTGGTGCCACTGTAAGATAAAGCCTTCTTGTTGGCAATGTGTCCAGAATTCAGCTAATGGCTTCAATCGCAGATCTGTGACATGTTTTTCCAGGGCGAGCGTGGAAAGTTCATCGGGTTCTACGCGCTGGCTCTGACCAATGGACCGCATTTTGGGCCGATCGCTGGCGGATACATCGCTCTGAATCTGGGATGGAGGTGGATTTTTTATATCAACTCCATCATGTTGGGCGTGATCCTCGCCATTTATCTTGTCTCCTTCCCCGAGACCCTGTTCTCCAGAACGGAGTTCAGCAACTTGGAGAACCAAAGCTACTGGGCTCGGCTCGCCTTCCGGGGTAAAGTGCTGAACAGGAAGCTCACAGCATCCGATTTTCTCAACAACTTCCGGATGCTCAAGTATGCTGCAGTCGTCATACCCTGCGTGTATTATATGACGACCAACACATACGGATCCATCGTCTTCGTGTTGACGGCGTCAAGCATCACCGACGAGCTGTACCACTTCGACACGGCACAGAACGGCCTGCTTCTCGGTATCCCTTTGACGGTGGGCTGTCTGATTGGCGAGGCTTGCACCGGTTGGATCTCCGACTGGCTGATCAACCGCTATGCTCGCCGTCACGACGGATACCGCAAGCCTGAGGCTCGCCTGAAGCTTGCCTACCTCGGCTTGTTCCTGCCTGTTGGTCTTATCATTCACGGTGTGTCGGTTGCCCATAGAGCGCCTTGGATTGCTCTTGCCATTGGAATGGCGGTGGCTTCCATCGGTGTCCAGGCCGGTACCACCCTGGTATACTCGTACTGTTCCGATTGCTATAAGCCCCAAGCCGCTGAAATATCGACTGTTATCAACCTGTTCCGGCAACTCTTTGCTTTCAGCATCGGATTTTATGCTCTCCCTTTCGGTCAAGGTGCAGGATTCGACGTGGCATGGGGCACGTTCGCAGCAATCAACTTCGTCACTTGGGTGCCATTGCTGTGGCTCATGTTCAAAGGTGAATCCATTCGCCAGAAGCAGGGTGAGCCAAAGATGCACGAAGATCTGTAGTGCCTCAGCAAAGATAGCAGAATTTGGAAGACTTGTCTTTTGGGCTCCAGTGGCGACTGGCTGCCTCCGTGTTTCTATGTATCTACTGTCTTCTTAAATAGCATTATCTATGCCTTGAATGCATTGATAAATAAGTAACCCATGTTGAACATGCCACCAAATGCTCCCATTTACGAGTTTAATCGTATTTTCATCATGCCATATGTGAAACCAATCATCCCACCTGCGTCCCTTCGTGGGAGCATGGCGCATGTCAGACCCCGCATTGGCCAGTGTATTATCGACTGCCTGTTATCTTCACTCGGCATTTGATGCTACTATTTTGTCAGATGACTCCTGGAAAATTTAATCCGCGGGTGCGAGCATCCGGCGCCCCTCCAGCGGAGCTCTGTGAATAATCTGATGCCGTCAGACCAGTGATTTAGTCGGGTCGCGGAGAAGTAAGCCGGGCCGGCAGGGGTTTCCGGAGGTGGGTTCCGGGCTGCGGATGTCGTTTCCGTTCACATTCTTCGCATGCTGCACCCAGGGTCCACATTCGGCCAAGCCACCATCATACGGCTCTTAAGTTCTGGCCGTAAAAAACATAGTACAGGTGATTAGAAGCTGGAGGAAACACTGCCAAGAAATATCGCCACGAACAAGGATTGGATGGTACTTGCGAGAAGCTGCCTTCTATTTTGTTTAAAGAAATCACGATCCTCGCTTTCTTTTCAACCATTCAGTTGAATAACTCATACACATTAGACTACAACAATGGCATCACCATCTTCCTTCTCAGTCGCCATCATAGGAGGTGGCATCGGCGGTTTGGCCATGGCACTGTCCATAGCCACCCACGTGCCCGCTCTTACCGATATCACAGTCTATGAGCAAGCACCAGCATACAAAGAAATTGGCGCTGGTATCGGAATTGGTGTCAATGCGGGGAGGATCCTCAAGAGATATGGCGTATACGACGCCGCCAGCGCCATCTCGGGCAGCCGGAGTGGCATTCATCGATCGCTGCGTCGATGGGACAATGGCGACGAGATTGTGACCGTTCACGCCATGGACGACGACAAGTCTGAAGGCGTGAGACAGCTGAGTGTCCACCGGGCCGAGTTTCTTGAGGTTCTCCTAGCACACATTCGGGCCACAGGCTGTGCCAAGCTAGCGACAAACAAGAAAGCGGTGGAGGTTCTCGACGGTCCGGGCAGCAAGGCGACTGTCCGATTTGCCGACGGCACGAGCGCTTCGGCAGATTTGATAATTTCTGCGGATGGAATCCATTCCGCAATCCGTCTGCAGCTAGCCAAGGGCATTGATACGCCGGTGCATTACTCCGGGCGCATCGCCTACCGGGGTCTCCTTCCCATGTCGGCCATCGAGAAGGATTGGCCGTATGACTCCTTCGCGGTGTCATGGCTGGCGCCCAATAAACACTTCTTGGTGTTCCCCGTGTCGCAGAATAAGACGCTCAACGTTGTCGCGTTTGTGACAAAGCCCGAGTCCGAACTGGGCGAGCTCCAAGAGAGCTGGACTAGCACGGCTCCGCGCTCCGACCTTGAAGCCGAATTTGCCGGCTGGGATAAGACCGTCCAAAAGGTGATCCGCGCCATGGGACCTCGGCCTAGCAAGTGGAAGTTGAATGACCGCGAACTCTTGGACCAATGGGTATTTTTGGGAGGAAAGGTGGTCCTTAGCGGCGATGCGGCGCATGCCATGCTTCCTCATCAAGGTACAGATACCTAAGACCTCCTTTAATTACCTGATGCTCTCAATGGCTTGAACTGAACGAAGTACTAACCCAACTTTGTACACAGGCTCTGGTGCAGGCCATGCTATCGAAGATTCTTTCGTTCTTGGCCAGGCTTTGAAGTCATATTTCGAGCACCCCAGTCTCGGACTTGGTACATACATGTCATTGTACCAGGCCACGCGATTACCGCGGGCACACAAAGCGCAAACCACGTCCCGCCAGGCAGGTGAGGTATATGAGATGCAAGGTCCTGCCTTTGAAGGCCTCACCTTCGAACAGGGTTTGCAAGTTATCCATGACAAGTTCAAGGATCGGATGCGGTGGGTATGGGGACACGATCTCGAGGCCGATTTCAACGAGGTCAAGGAGCGTCTGGGTCTTGCCAGCGAAAGCACTACCCAGGGCAAGGGTTTTGCCAAACAGGCTAACAGCATGGTGAGTGTTGAACCTGTGACGGTTCCTTAGGCTCTCTGGCCAGTACCTCGGTGACTTCTCCCTCTCTTTCTTTTCTCGGCTCTTGTATTTTTCTTGCTCAATGTTTAATTGTCGGGATTCCCTTACCTCTGTCATATATCTAGCTCATTATTCTTGTTGCTAATACTGTTTGGTTTTGTGTACTTTAGTCTATTACTGTTGTGTCTTCTATTGCGATGATTTTGGGTATTGTATCATGGAAGTATTTCTTTGCGGCAAGAAGACAGTAGATAATACAAAACTGTATGATATAGTTATACCATCAATTGATATGCCTTTTTACAACTAGTTATTATGTCTGCCATTCATAGTCTACAAGCCCCGGCCACTCGTCTCCATCGACCAAAACGCTCTGCAAGATGGCAAAGTCGTCATCGAGCCCAGAAACTGGAAAAGAAAATTCGCCACCCTCGGCAGCAAAAGTATTACCATCGTCGTGCCCAAAGCCACCATCGGCCGAGTAACGCGGAGTATCATGGTTCCCGAGTAAGGTCTCTGTCGCCAAGAGGCCTCTCCTGGCAACGCCAGCCACCGGAGAGCTTCTGTATCCGTTGCTGTGCTCCTCTTGCGCAGCTTGGCCATTTGATGGCCCGGAGAGTCCGTTTTCTAAATTGGATCCCGCGCTCTTTTGCAACTTACTGTTTCCAATGGTAATGTCTTGCAATCGCGTTCTGAGCTGCTCAAAGGACTGGGCATACCGCGAGGCGAGTGGGTGAATCTCATCTCCGACGCGTTCCAAATTCTCTAGGCCCTGATCTATGATCTCGTCTAGATCCAAAGATGTCGGAATGCCCACATCGGCACGAAACCTTGGTTCGATCCGCTGAAACACTAGGAGAACGCCAAGGGCAGAGAATATATCTGGACAGAAAGCCAGTTAGTAACCAGAGACTCGGGAAATAAGACCGAAAGGTTTAGAGATTGACTGACAGTGAGAGTTGTGCCAAGATGAAGAGAGCAAGTTTTGCTGGCGGAGAAGTCGCATCTGGCTGATGGATTCGGAGGCAGCCATGACACAACGTTTAATGCAGGTGAAGATAATTTCGAGTTGGAATGAATCAGCGATTGGGCGGAATATATAAAACAGCAATGCTTGTCGGTGAATGAGCAGACGAGTATGCAAAAACCGCATCAACAATACGCTCTTTTGTCGCTGGAAATGCCACTCCGGTGCCTCCGAATCAGGGCGGAGGTGCGGCGGAAGCGCAGTTTGCCACTTTAGCAAGTCACCGTCTAGTTCGATCGACTTTGCGAGAAGATCGGGCAAATCCATCTTGATAACGGGTCTCGACTCGGTTCCCTGCGCGGTGGTCGTTTGTCTAGGAGTAATACTGCCGCTATTTCCCTTGAACATCATGTTCAGTACCCTCTCGACAAGACGACAATGGCCCACGATGTATCGAAGAAATTCCAACTTTGATGGCGAACCTTCAGGCTGGCGAAACCCGGCTTGTTCGTTAAGAAACTCATCGTCGACTGACAGGGGAAGATCGGCGCGGATGTGAGCTCCGTCAAGGATCATGGGAGGTCGCCCGACCTTGGTACTGATCAAGCGATCCATAGCAAAGCACCCCCACCATACCCGCTTGTGAACTTCTTGCTCGACAATGTTGGTAGTAAATTGGGCCGGGTCGAGATAAAGCCCTAGTTCCTGGGCAGTACGAATAGCCAGGCCGACTACTGTCCAGCAATGGTTGAGCTCCAGAGATCCATGGAAATGATGACCTAGCAAGAGCAGGGCCTGCACCAGCTCTATTTTACCAGTTTGCAGAATTCCAGACAGGACGAGCGTCTTGGCTCTTCGAAAAAAGCGGGCATGATCTCTGTCGAAAGCTTTCTGGGGAAATCCCGAGGAAAATGACGAGGACGGAGTTGCATTGCTCATCTGACCTCGTATCTTGCCATGGTCACTGCCAAAGGCAAAGACTAAGTTCACCAACCCTATCCATACGACATTCGATGATGTAGCCTCTTCGCCGCCTGCTTCATGGCTCAGCCATAAGCGCTCATATCGCTGGCGGAATGTGCCTTCATGAAGGTATGGATTTAAGGGGTGTCGGTACGCGAAGTATGCGGCGACGAGCTTATCCGCCAACTGACGTTGTGGAAGCTCGAAGGGATTACTGACGCCGCCGCCAATTCCAAGAAGTTCTTCGAATACCACTGTCGAGGGAGACGAGGCGGCAAGCAACTCAGAGTGCAGATGCATATTCGAAATCTTCGTGGCCGTATCTCTGCCTGCGCCTTGACGCATGTTTTGGACATGATTGCCAGACGATGCCGCTGCCGCTGCCGACCGGGTTGTAGTGCCCGCCCCAGATGTCTTTGTTTCGTCTGGCGAGCTAACTTTAGCCATAAAGTTGAAGGCCGAAGCTTCGCCAAAATATTCGGCTGGCGAGCCGCTGTCGTTTGCATCGATGTGGCCATGACGGGAACCTGCCTCGGCCTGACCAGATTGGCCGGGTACAGATGGGAATGGCTCACTCAAGGATTGTCTCCACTGGTCGGTTCGACGAGGAAGAGGGACATTGGGACTCCTTTCTTGGGTATCGACCTCATCTCTCCCCATGAGACCTGCCGATTGAGAAGCCTGATGGGGTTGGCTGCTATCTTGAAGGATGGTATCGCTTGGACCTTGAGGCTCTGCCATCGTGGGATGCAGAGCACCATACGGCCGCTCGGTAGAAGGAGTCTCAACGGATCTTTCCCAATACTTCTGATTCAGAATCGCTTATAGATATAGTTCTGGACTGGTATACGTACGGTGATTGTTCATCCTGGCTTTTCCCAGATGCCAGCCTTGCTTCAAGAGCGCGGTTGCGCGCCCGCAGATTTTCGACATATCTAACGATGGTGAGTTAATAAATGAGACGCAAGAGTGGCATGAGTAAACTCTAAAGGGACTAGAGGCAACAAGATGATAAATATCACCAGGCTCACGAAACGGATGAAAAAGATTCGTGAGAATAGACTTACTCCTGTGTCACCGAAACCCTCGTACGCTGGGGGCTGTAAACACAATCCAGCTGCCGTGCCTGGCAAGGGCCACAGCGCGGCCTCAGACCGTCACACCTTGATTTCTTTACTCTACACGAGTCGCACGCATATCCGATGCGCCTGCGTTTGTTCGGAGGTGGCTCCGAAGGCTGTTGGTCTGGCATTTGATCCGTATCCGGTCACGCCGGGCCGGAGGCCTGGATGATATCTCTGCTGACCTTGGTGATAAGCACCGAGAACTTTCTCCGAACCCCGAACGGTGTGCCAATACTGAAAGCCGTGCAAAGCGGACCTTCTATCCGGCGGGACTTGCGGAAGAGGGCGGGTGATGCTCCCTTTAGTATTCCGGGCTACTATAAAGGGGTTGAGTGGGGTCACGAGGGTGTAAAATAGGTGACCCACTTCCCCAAATAAACCCCCTAGGAATATCAGTTCCGGGGCCGCTAAATTCTCCAAATAGTTTCCCTCTACACCCCAAAATGGGCTCGAGGTGAGGGGGGAAAAGACTACCGCCTCAGCCCTAGTCTGTGAACAGTTTAACCTTGATCGCCGGCGTGGAGGAGACGGCAGTTTGCACCCGCGGAAAAGAGATCCGGTAAAGGTGAAGCGGAGGAACTGGTAGAAATCAACAACCCTGAGCATCTCGGAAAGGATTTCAACATCAGTCGTTCAAGCAAGTCACCTCATAACTTGGTGATTTTAGCACGGTAACAAACCTACATGGAATTTACATTACTATTCTATATAGCGAATTGTTTTCTACCTCTGCTACCCACAGTGGCCATGGCTTCGCTGCGCCAGCGATGGTAGTTTTGCCCGCATCGCTCGCCTCTCGCTCGTTAAAAAAGTGTATAGATCCGCCTCCTGCGAGCGCCGTAGTAGCCATCTGCACTCGGGCATTTTGCGCTGTATATACGCATTTCGAAATGACCATCTCTATGCTGTCCGCTGTACAAACAAACCCATGTCCCCGCATTAATGCCACAGGCTGTTTGGGCAAGCCGTCCTCACCTGCCCCCAGAGCCTTAGCAAGAGAGCAGCCGAGTTTAGTACTTCGTACCAGCATGTTCTGGCACATATCTTGGTCCTCTTTGTATGACGTGCCTGCGTCCCATACTGGTACGCTTGTGCCCAAGAAGCCAGCCATATGGAAGCAAGCCCGAAGCGGCGTGGTGGGAGAGATTGAAAAAGGGATGACGTCCAGAGAGTGTGAATGTACCACCGAGAGAACGGCTGGATAGGCTTTGTAGATCTCTGAGTGAATATAGCGCTCCGAGAACCCTGGCGACAAGTGAGCGGTTTGAATCTTAGGATGAGAGATTACTCACCTTTGGGTGCATCTTGCTCCAGTGGTTCTCCATCTTCGACTTTGTATAGCACAATGTCGTCAATGGAAGTGACCAGCGCTGGCGCCATATACCGACTCATCATGAAAATTGAGTCAGACAGGCGAAACGATAGGTGCCCGTATGCGTCAACAATGCCATGGTAGTGCAGTATGTGGCATCCGCGTATATACCTGACCAGGAGGTCTTTGTCAATCTGTTTTGTTGTCTTAATCTCAGCCATTGAAACTGTAACCTGAACCGTGCATGATAACTAACTTTTTGTCACTCCGGGGTGTTTTTTTCACTTCCACACTTATAGATTGAACCCCCCAAGAGACCATCGCGCTAGGGACCTTCCAGGTCGCTTAGGGCCGGAGCAATCTTCCGACCACTGCGGGGATATGGCGCCCTGGAGCACTCGCTGTGCCACTCTCCCCCATGCCCAAAGTTCGTCCAGGCACAGCAAGTAATACAATTGCTACTTTCGGTAGCAGACTGCTTATACTCCAATCATATTTGGACCTCCAATCTTTTCGATTCTCTCACCCTTACCGACGCCAGATGCTGCTTCGCCCTGGAGTGGCGATCATAACCGCCTGACCGGGACAAGAATGAACAGCACAGGTGCTACTTCAACTTTGAATTTTAAGTAGAGGCATATTAATCGCATGATCTACCTAGACGGCAAAGCAGATGGGTTGTTATCAAGGTTATCCCCATATTCAATGCTTGTGTTTTGGGGCTTTAAACCAGAGAGGATCAGAACTAACTCTCTAGCTTATTCCGGGTTCTAACCTAACCTGGACGCCCGAGAACAGGTGGTGGAACGGCCAATTCCGACTCTAAGTTCGATCGCGCTGCGGAGAGAATAAACAGCTTAGCCATAATTGACCTTTTTCAATGAAACATTTAGCTTTCTTTTGAGAGTTATATAGGTGGTTATCATGTTTTGCTGTAAAACCTGACTCCTTACCTAAGACATGAGCTCCCAGGCAGAGACTGCCTTGACAGAGGCCGTCTGAGGTGAGGAACTGCGGTTGCTGCTGAGATCGAGTACCTTGGTGGGAGGAACTCACACGCAGAAGCTAGCCAAACTAAGCAGCGTCCTACGGCTGATATGTGAACGGCACGCGAGATCACGTGATATGGTTACGCGACGCATCATCAGTGCGCACGAAATCTTGGTAAGGTCCATCAATATCCGTGGGATACACGGAGTATACTGCATCTATTCTTACAGCAAGTTATCTGTAGCTCTATATTGAACAAGGTGACTATATGTGCTGCATATCTTCTTGCAGTAGGGTGGCTGGTATATCGTAGATGAGCTGACGGGGACGCGCGACCCCTCTCTTCAAACCGCCGGATCCAACATCCAACTTTTTCACGGCCGCGACGCGGGGGTTGTCAAGATTCTTCCTGAAACTACTATCAATTAGTGCCTCTATCTTATTAGATCGATTGTGATATACTAGATCGATCAATCACGATGCCTTTGCCGTCCGGCGAGGCGCCCGCGTCGTCCCGGCAATGTGATGCCCGATTTGCTCTGTCTTCGGGCGTCGTGGTCCACAATTGGCGATGCGAATCGCCGCGGGCGACCATAATATTGCAACACGGGTTCAGAGAATACGCCGAGCGATACGTCTCGTCTTACTCGCAGCTCGTTCCGGCGCTAAACGCCAAGGGGTGTCAGGTCTGGGCAATGGACCTCTGGGGTCACGGCAGCTCTCCCGGGAATCGCGCGATGGTTCACGTGGAGAAGGCCGTGCAGGACCACATCGAACTGCGCCGTCGGGCTGTCGCACAAGCGCTGCCTCTATTCGTCATGGGCCACTCGCTCGGAGGCCTGATCACGGCAGCGAGCACAGCGTGCGACGGCTCGGACCTCCAAGGCACGGTCCTCTTCAGCCCGGCTTTGCCCCAGCCGATGGCCGCGCTCGCCGAGGGCGCCATCGGGTTTATTGCCAGCATCACGCCGGCAATGCACGTGCCTACGCCTGCGCGACCTCCGGAAATGCTATCCCATGATCCCACCCTGGTGAGCCAAGCAGAGTCAGACCCCATGATTCTCAAGACCAAGGTCCCGTTCTTGCTTGCAGCCACTGCTCTCAGGGCATCCAGAGCCATGTGGGCGAGGCTGTCTGAGTGGCGGGTTCCCACGCTCGTTCTCCACGGGACCGAGGACGTACACGCAGACTGGACGGTGAGCAAGCGCTTGGTAGACAACATCGCCTCGACGGATAAGACACTGCACCTCGTAGACGGTGGCTATCATGAACTACTAAACGATCAGGGTGCAGATGAGGTCCTTCAACTTGTCCTCGCCTGGATAGAGGAACGAGCTCTCGTAGGCGCATATGGAATCTTGGTTCAGATGCGTTAGTTATATACATACATTTACACACATATATATACGTATCTATTTCTCTCTGTTCCTCCATAATTATTTCATGGCGAGCAGGCTTTATCATTCGTCATAGCTATATGGTCATTTACTGCTCGTTCAGAGGGTTGGGAAAAAGGGCGCGTAGACGAATTGCAGAACAAATGGCCCTGCTGCTTTCACAGATGCCACGAGAATCGGCATCACCACCTGGCTATGGAAAGCAGGACCATAAGCCTAGTGGAAAGATTCAAGCATCAAACTTTCACCAAAGCTCTACTAGGACCGAGGACGCTTCGCTTCCGGTTATCCCACCATCTCGAATATATTCAAGACCGGTGACCGAGGCCGTGGATTGGCGTGGACCAAAAAAAAAAAAGGGCAGTATGTGTTTTGTAGCTACGATCTATGACCCCAGAATATATTCACGCCTCCTACTACGTTCCAGAATATTGGCATGATAGACTGAGAAGATGGCAGCTGACGCCAAGCGGAGCTGAATTACCAGAACCGTGGAACCACAACTGATGCGACCCTCCTCACGATCTTGATTGGCCAAATGCAGGCTAACCTTTGGCTCTTATATCGATTTAGCACAAGATTGGCTTGGCAGGCCGGCCTAGACTGTGGTATGGTGTCTAGTGATCCAGAATCACAGTACAAAATAGTTACTCACCCCAGCAAGGCTCCTGAATCAATTTTTGGGAAATTCGCAAATGTGGGTTTCAAAGTTCGGACTTGGGAGGGAATCACTGGATTTCGAATCTCTTTCTCGTCAAAACACCCGTGTCAGTCAGTTTTCGCTGAGCGCGTCAGTGTCAGGTTTCTCAGGTTCAGGACGTGTCAATGGACATGTCCGCCTACACGTACAAGCCGCTGCCCGTGGCTGGTCGCCATATCCGCGTATGCCGCCTATTGCCACCTAGAGAAGAAGGCGACGAGACGATCGCTGTCACCGTTCATGTAGTGAACCTAGATTCGCGCCCCCAATATTCTGCACTCTCTTACGTCTGGGGCGACCCAGCCGATAAATCCCCGATAACGGTCGATGGAAAGCAGCTATACGTGTGCAGCAGTCTCGTCAGCTTTCTACACCAGCTACGAGCATTCTGGACTCTCGAGCAGAGAAAGAAAGTATCTATCGGGCGCCTGTCGAAGCGGTTGCTGCGCGCGTTACATCTGAGGGATCATCGGGACCAATACTTCACCTTCTGGGCGGATGCCATTTCCATCAACCAGTCAGACCCGGTCGAGAAAAGCCGGCAAGTGCCCTTGATGAAAGACATATACGAGAATTCTCATCGAGTGACCGCTTGGCTGGGAAGCAAGACGGACAAGACGGACATGGCGATGAGCCTAGTTGAAGAGCTCGCTGGAAACAAACGCCTTGAAAAATTAAACTACTGGATTTCGCGCCCCGATCTGACTGAAGAACCGCTCTGGGATTCTCTCTCTGATCTCTGCGAGCGTCCTTTTTGGAATCGAGTTTGGATCTTGCAGGAATTCATCCTGGCGCCGAAGCTCGACATAATGTGGGGAGAACGACTCATTTCGATCGAGACACTCCACAAGGCCGAGCAGCTACTCTTCCGCATGTCAGTCCTACGGGAAGATAGCGATGACTTTCGGCGTGCACTTCCTTTGCACGTGATCAACAGCTCGCTGATCAATGCTTCCGTCTTCATACAGCACCGGCATGCCTACTGGGACAATGGCGAAAAAGGTCTAGGCAATCATTTCCAGACGCTGTTGTTGCTCGGTCGGCTGCGTGCGTCAGATCCCAGAGACAAGATCTATGCCATCCTCGGTGTCACTCGACACGACATCGTTGCAGACTATACAAAATCAACCCGGGATGTCTATGTACAGTACGCTAAGGACGGATTCGCCCGAGGGTTCGGGCTGCAGATTCTTGATCACGCGGGATCGGGAATTATGGACAGGGCCGATGCGAGCGCCGCCGATTTGCCCTCCTGGGTTTGCGACTGGAACGCCCTCACCAACCCCCGAGTGCGAGTCATTCCGCAGCTGGGTGCCAGTACCCGACGGCGACCAGATATATCTGCGTTCAGGCTCGATACCGAGTCGGATACGCTGTGGATGAAAGCAGTTAACTGCGATCGTATAGCGAAAGTTCATCGCTTTGAGGACAATATCCTCGCGGAGCCTGAATTCTGGGCCGACTGGGTATCCCGGCAGCAACCTCCATATCCGACTGGCATCCCTCGGCTGCTCGCGCTGTTCCTTACTCTGCTGAAGGAAGTTGATGCGAAGACTGGTTTCAAGGTCCTCCAGGAGCCTGTTTCGTTCTACAGCCTCGCAGACGGATTCTTGTCGATCCTACTGCTGATAGCACCGGACGAGACGGAAACAGAGAGCAGCACGCATATCTACAGCTTGGAACGATGGGCCAGGGCAGATTTTGACCCCGCCGCGCGCGGCGTGGACATGCCTATGATCGAGGAATTGTTCTTGGGCGACAAAGCGCCTAGTCTAAACCGAGCCGAGTTCGTCGCTGAGAGAGGCCCTCGTGACGAGAGGAGCCTGATGCTTCGGTTCCTTGACCAAGCAGTATATAACATCCAGCACCGGGCTTTCGCCTGGACCACGGACGGCTACTTCGGGATCGTGCCTAGATGGTGCGCAGCAGGGGATATCGTATGCAAGATTCCCGACACGGAGCTTCTATTTGTACTCCGAGAAAAAGAGCATCACCACTGGGAGTTTGTAGGCTCGTGTTCCATACTTGGCTTTAATAAGGACGACAGCCCGCCGATTCCCCAAGGCGAGAGGCGAGACGTCCGCGAATTTGCGATACGCTGATGATTTTTGACATAGAAATATGTAGGGATTAATAAGTAAATTGATGCCTTCACCGGCACACAGATTGGCCAGTTACATGCCGTTAACAGAAGACCCCAAATCATTACCAGAACAGCTAGACAAAGAAGGGCGCGCGTGCTAGGTCGACACCATTAGCGCTACAAGATAATCTATTCCAGGGATTTCATTGATCTGTGTGTGAAATCATTTTCTGACCAGTAAGAGTATTTTTGGCAGCGACGAGAGAACCTGCACAACTGGTCAAGCCGCTACAGCTAACTACGGGCTGAAGGTTGAACTGGTGAGTGAGCCATCGGAAGATGGCCCGTGCGTTTGCCGGGGTCTCGACGATCAGCCCGGAATCTTCTCGATTCGCTAGGAACCCGTGTGGGGCCGATATAATGTGGGGCCAATTATATTGTAGAACCACGGAGAACTTCCGCGCGATTTCGAGATGCTTCGAACAAGAGTTGGATCATGCCACGGATGACGACAGATGGCGCACCACTCAGAACTTTCGCGAACTCTGGGGAAGTGTCGACTAAGACCTCGTAGAAGTATAAGACCATGGTCTGATCTGCCCGTCTCCGACCGACACATCGCTTTCATCAGACCACCAACACTCTCGCAACAACAGAGCTAAAGCATCAAGCTGCCTCACACACAAGCATATTTCTCTTACACGTCCTAACTCGCGCAAAATGGCTCTCTTCTCTCGTCACCTGGGCTCCGATGCCTCCTTCCACCCTCTCTTCCGCCTGCTCGACGATTACGAGACCTACTCTCGTGGTTCTCCCAGCGGTCCCCGCGGACAGAAGAGCCATCTTCCCTCTTTCCAGCCCAAGTTCGACATTCGTGAGCTCGAAGACGCCTTCGAGCTCCACGGCGAACTTGCAGGCGTAAACAAGGAGAACGTGAACATCGAGTTCATTGACCCGCACACGCTGCAAATCCGCGGCCGTGTCGAACGCTCGTACACATCCGGCACCCCTCCAGCAGGCCTCCTGCTCCAGGGAGGAGCCAGCGGTGGTGCAGCGACCGAATCGGACGAATCACCCGCCCAAGGCGCTGCCGAAAGCGGCCACAAAGCTACCGTCGAGGACGAGAATACCGAGGCCGGCGGGAGCGCCGATGCCCACCAAGAATCCACCAGGGAGGAGACCGCGGCGTCGGATACGGCCAAATTCTGGCTATCCGAGCGCAGTGTCGGCGAATTCAGTCGCTCCTTCAACTTCCCGATCCCAATCCAGCAGCAAGACGTAACTGCCAATCTCAAGGACGGCGTCCTGACGGTGCGGGTTCCAAAGGCTCCCAAGAACGGTTCGCGCCATCGCATTCAGATCAACTAGTTCAAGAGTGAAGAGACCCAGAAAGAAACACCGCACAAAACAAACAATAGCAACAACGACAAAAAGGACAAAACGCACTTGAAGGAGTTAAAATGGTTTATTTCTAAGTTCCAGATGGCGCATTTACTTGGTGTTTGAGTGAAAGCCGCTCCTTTTTAATCTTGAACGCATACCACGACCTTTTTATGCCAGCTTACGATTGCCGTAATTCTCATTCGCTGGAGTCACGTTTGGCATAACACACAGCTTCCATCTAAGAGTACGTAGTCTTTTGTCAAATATTAATAAAACCAAATTGAACTGAAGATCATTCGTCCGAGCCGAGGACAAGAACTGACGTGATGTGTGTGCAATTAAGATGAAGTGGTACAGTAAAGGGCGAAATAAGTGTCGCTAAAATTTTAGATAACTTTATTAGTGAAGTGGGTTACCATGGGTCAGCATGTAGGCCATTGGATACACCTGCTTTAATCCCAATTTCCGTGGTTCGTCGATGCTGCCATCATCGTTCGCGCCGACATCTCGAAGTCTGGACGGCCCAGTGCGTCTTTTCTTGGATGGTCGCTCAGGTTTAGGAGCTGCTGCGGATCCGCGTCGTTTGGGCTGGGCTTGCCCAGCAGGCACGTTAGAAAGTACTGCATCGGTATCCCGTCCCGGAAGACGAGACGAAGATCTTGTCTGGACCATGTAGTAGGACCGTAGCGAGAAGAGAGGAATAACCTAAGAATCAGGGATGGTCCCGTAACTTGGCCCGGAAAAAAAAAATGGCGAGAAAGTCAAGAGGAAAAGGGCAAGAAAGTCGAGAGAAAAAGGGCGGGAAAGTCCAAAGTGCAAGAAAACTCTGAAGCATCACTTCCGCCCAGCTTCTACCCGCCTCCACAAATCTACCATAGAGAGGAAAATTTAAGGAGCAGTGGCTTGCAGATTTTTTTTTCCCCCAATCAGCTGTCTTGCCTACCTACCTGAAGCCTTATCCTCAAACCGAAGAAGCAATGTACGCCAATGATTTCAGCAGGTACTCGCATGCCTCACTTACGTTATACGTCTACCTGTTTAAATCTAACATGAATATCAGGGTAAGGAATTCCAAACGGCTAAAAATCATAACCTTAACTTCTCCTTGGAACATTGAATTTGCTTATAATATTGGGTTGAGCCGTAATGCAGGTACCTGTGAAACATACTATGAAAACAAGACTACCATACGACTATAGCCCATTGCCTCAAGGTTCAATTCGGCTTCTCTACCTCGAGCCTAACGGATATGGTGACCTTGCCACGCTCCGGGTAGCGCATTTCGACAATCTACCTCGGTATTTCGCTCTGAGTTACGCTTGGGCCGCAGAGCCACGAAAAGTACCCATACAGGTAGACAGACGTGTATTATACATAGGCCCTTCTCTCGCAGCGGCTCTTCAGCAGCTGCAAAATATAGCTACTAAGAATTTAGTGTGCGATGGACTAGTCTCCTGGCTGTGGATCGACAGCTTGTGCATTAACCAAGAGGACGTTTTGGAGCGGTCGCATCAAGTCCAGGTCATGGGACTCATATACTCGCGCGCAGTACGAACTCTGATATGGCTAGGACCGACGTCAGACCTAGAACCGGCCTTTGTCCTTATTGACCAGATATATGATGTATTTCGGGAAGAAAATCCACGCGCCAGGTTCCTTGCCGAAATTCCCCTGCGACTCTATTCGGATCGACGTCACGCAACCCTATGTCTCCCGGCATGGCACGACGAACTCTGGGAACATCTCACTAGACTCTCCCAGCTTCCCTGGTTCTCTAGGACATGGGTCATCCAAGAAGTGACCCTCTCTCGCGCAGACCCTGTGGTATTCTATGGGTCGCACAGATACCCCTGGGACCGACTTGCCTGGGCGGCGTCTTGGCTGCGTCGCAACGGCTACCTACGACTGGCCCAAGTTCCAAGCCAGATGCAAAATGTAGACACCATGTCCAATATCCGGCGGTCTCGGAGCCGCTGGCATCTAGATGCTCTGCTACTAGCAACCTCGGTCAAGTGCCATGCCAGCAACCCCAGGGATAAGGTCTACAGCCTGCTCGGCTTAGCCATCGAGGCCCTGGGCCCCTCATGCGTACCTAGAGAGTTATATCCTGACTATGAGCTAGATGTAGTACAAGTTTATGCTAGAGTTAGCCGATTTCTGTTCGAAAAATCGAAGGTATTGGCCATCTTAACCCGCGCGAGTGGCGTACCTGGAAGTGCTATTCATACAAGGCAGCGGAAGCTGATGCTCGAGCATTTGCCTTCATGGGTTCCAGATTGGTCAGATTTTACTGTTGCAAAGAGAGAAGTGGTCAAAAGTCTCTCCTGGGTCGAACACCCTAGCTCGGTGGGTACGGCGACCCTAGGCTTCCCAAAGCACTATAACGCCTCGACAGACTTCCCGCAAAGCTATTCGATACTTCTGATCCGTTGCTACTCGGAGTCGTTGGCCTCAGGGTCGATCAGGTCGTAACAGTGACTCGGTTTAATCAGCCTACGAAAATAGATATTTGTAATATTCCACTCCTACGTCTCTGGAATGCTGCCACTTCCTACTTATCCATTGGGGAGAGTATGGAGAATTGGATTTGTTCTTGGATTAAGACGACAACAGCCGACCAGCACGATCTTGGTGGAAAGTCTGAGGAGCAGATAATCCGGGATGGTTCGGCCTACCTAATAGGCTGCTTCTTGACGAACCCTTCGTGGCTAGGGGAAGACACCGAGCGCCTGGCTATGCTAAGATTGATGATGGCGATGTCTGTTGGCGGGGATGGTGAGGCATATGAATCTTTGGCTAGCAACTTTTGTCTGCACAGAACGTTCCTTACTACTACACACGGACACATGGGCCTTGGCCCCGCAGGGACACAACCGGGAGACTTTGTCGTCGTTCTATTTGGAGGGGGAGTGCCGTACATTCTCCGTGAGCAAACGACAGGTTGGCTTTTCGTCGGAGAGTCTTACGTCGATGGATATATGTGCGGTAAAGCAATACAGGCATGGCGACGAGCAGAGGTAGCCGAGGAGGTTTTCGAGTTACGATAGTTCAATTAGAACTTTCCTAGCCCAAAAGTGGAAAGATTTCCTAGTTATAGATCCTCTTGTCACGTTCCTAAGGATCTGGCCCATGGCTCTAACCGGCAGATCTCTCGATAATTATTTCTTCGCAAGTACAACTTATATCCGAGAACTGATCTTCATATTTTGTGTTGTCGAGCTGTATGTCGAGGAGCGTATCCTCTTGGAGCCATGACAATATTAAGTACTATGCACGAGAGGATTTGTTAAGCTCTCGCATTCTTACAATACAGTACCTTCAATCGAAAATCATAGTGGATGTATTCGGGCTATTCTTGTCGTACTGCCTGTTACGGTTTCGCTCACACTGTAGGAGTGTCAGAAGTCGGAAATCGGTCTCCCCCCTTAGGCTACAGGAGCTTAGGCCAAGGGCACAGTGAAGCCGACCTTGAAATGCTGGCAATCTCTGACGCTAAAAGCAGATCAACCACACGCACTTCCTGCCCTTATGGGGACTCAGTATTTTTTTTATAAATCAGGATGTAGTTAGGTAGAGTAAATGAAACATGAATCCGTTCTGAAGAGGTCTCGCTTTTATACCTATGCACATGCCACAAGTTCATATACATTTGTTTTTATAAGTGACCGCCTTAAGGCGTTATGTCGTGCAATAGTCCCCAAAAAAGTTGCGGCTTCAACAACGCCACATGGTAAAAGATTCGACAAAATAGCTTTGTAGCAGATTTCTAACTCTTATTCTGTGACATAATGCTTCTCCAGTAATTCCTTCAATCTGACCAGGTCAATCGCCTCGATCTTACGATCATACGGTCCAATCGTCGTCTCAGCCATGGTAATGGCATTGTATATGCTCTCTTCCACGCAATCGGCCGCGGCCTCGAACAGAGCATTGATGCTATTGTTGATGATTGATTCACTGGCAGCCGGGGTGGGAAGCCAGTCCATGGCCTCGTTTCCCGGAGTATTGGGCGCGGTAGTCGA